>Ga0078972_1001961_pt1 | contig 71800 bp, 61 predicted proteins | sample YelNatPaOPGAMG01_FD_67568 | JGI IMG/M metagenome (GOLD analysis project Ga0078972, IMG submission 67568) | Hot spring thermophilic microbial communities from Obsidian Pool, Yellowstone National Park, USA - OP-RAMG-01 (SPADES assembly) (version 2) | ecosystem: Environmental > Aquatic > Thermal... | reverse complement strand
AAGTTTTTAATTATTTAAAACATAATCCCTATGCCACAGAAGAGGAAGTTATGGCTAATGTTGTAAGGGAGCTTGATGTGAGCAGTAAGTTGAAGAGAGTTGCGGTTGGTGGAATAAGCAGGGCTTTTAAATATCTGCAACAAGGAATGAAAGAAAAAGAGGTTATGCAAAGGGTTTTGAATGAGGTTGATGAGATTGTTAAAGGCATAGAGGAAAGCGAGAGGCCAGTCCAAAAAGCGAGAGAAAGTGGAGAAGAAGAGAAAGAGGGAGAAGAAATTTAAGACGATTTACGACAAAATTAAAAATAAAACAAAATGAAAATTAAGGATTTAAGCATCGATTGGCTTGGACATGCATGCTTTAGGATTGTTGTTGATAGTAAAGTGATTTACGTCGATCCTTTCAAGATAAAAGACCAAAAGCTTAAGGCTGACTATGTGTTAATTACCCATGAGCATTACGATCATTTAAGCTTAGAAGATTTGAAAAAGGTTGTAAAAGATGGCACAACCATTGTTGCTACTGCAGATTGCCAGAGCACTTTGTTGAGGCTCAAGGAAAAGATAAACATAAAGGTGGCAATGCCAGAAGCAAGTTTTGAGTTTGATGGCCTTGGCATAGAATGCTTGCCTGCTTACAATGTCAACAAACATTTCCACCAAAAGATTCACGCCTGGGTTGGTTATGTTATAAAAACTAAGGACTTTTACATTTATCATGCCGGCGACACAGATGTGATTCCTGAGCAAGATGCATTAGCAAAATATGCAAAAAAGCTTATCATGCTTTTACCTGTCGGTGGAACTTACACAATGGATTGGAAAGAGGCTGCAGAGCTTGTAAAAAAGATCAAGCCATATTTAGCCATACCAATGCACTATGCAAAGATTGTTGGCAATAAGCAGGATGCCTTAAATTTTGTGAATGAAGTCGAGAAGGCTGGCCTGAAGGCAGCTTTGCTCGAGGAGGAAAAATAAATTGGAAAAGCAAGTGGAAGTTTTTTGCTGATTTGTCAATGATTTAAATTTTTGAAATTTTTTTAAAGATCTTATTTTTCTCGACGGAAAAAATCGATTTGACGACGAAAAATTTTTAAAATGCTGGTTTATAGCAATTATGGCAGAAATGAATAAGAAAGAGCAAACAAAGGAAGTCAAGGAGGCTAGGGAGAAGGAAACTAAGGAAAGGACAGAAAAAGCTGAGAAGCAAGAAAAAAGCAAGGGTTATGGAGCTGAGGCTATACAAGTCTTGAAAGGCCTGGAAGGGGTAAGGAGAAGGCCGGCGATGTACATAGGAAGTACTGGAAAAGAAGGCTTGCATCATTTGATCTGGGAAATTGTGGACAATAGCATAGATGAAGCTCTTGCAGGCTTTTGTGATAAAATCGTTGTTACCGTGCATAAAGATAACTCTATCACAGTGCTCGATAATGGAAGAGGAATCCCTGTAGAAATACATAAGGATACTGGCAAGAGTGCTTTGGAAACTGTAATGACTATGTTACATGCAGGTGGTAAGTTTGATCATAAGGCTTATTTGATCTCTGGCGGCCTGCATGGAGTGGGAGCAAGTGTTGTAAATGCTTTAAGCCAAAAAATGGTTGTGAAGGTGTTTAGAGATGGGAAAATATACAAACAAGAATATGCAAGAGGAAATGCAATTACTCCTGTGCAAGAAATAGGAAAAACAGAAGAGACAGGAACAGAGGTGAGATTTTGGCCCGATCCCGAAATTTTCAAAACAGTAAAGTTTGATTTGGATGTAATTAGGACAAGATTAAATGAGTTGGCATTTCTCAATCCAAACTTAGAAATTACTTTGGTAGACGAGGCAAGTGGCAAGAAAGAGAAGTTCAAGTATGAAAATGGTTTGCTTGACTTTATCAAGTGGGTTAATGAGGAAAGAGAAGTGCTTCATAAGCCTATTTATTTTAAAGACAAAAAAAATGGTTTAGAAGCTGAATTTGTTATACAATATTTCAATGGTTACAATGAAGATATCCTAAGCTTTGTAAACACAATAAACACTATAGAAGGAGGAACGCATGTTGTTGGCTTTAAAACCGCATTGACAAAAGTGCTTAACGATTATGCAGAGAAAGAAAAAGCAAGTAAGATAAAGTTTACTGGCGATGATGTAAGAGAAGGGCTAAGTGCAATCATCAACATAAAGCTTCCTTCTCCGCAGTTTGAGGGCCAGACAAAGACAAAGCTCGGCAACAGTGAGGTTAAGGGCATAGTAGAGTCTATAGTCGGAACAAAGCTGATGCAATTCTTGGAAGAAAATCCTGCTATAGCAAAAAAAATCATCCAAAAAGTTATTGAGGCTGCTAAAGCAAGGGAGGCTGCCAAAAAGGCTAAAGAACTTGTGAGGAGGAAGGGTGCACTTTATGCAGGCAACCTTCCTGGTAAGCTTGCAGATTGCTCGACTGGAGATAAAGAGAGAGCCGAACTTTTTATTGTCGAGGGAGATTCTGCAGGAGGCTCGGCAAAACAGGCCAGGGACAAAGAGTTTCAGGCTATATTACCTTTACGTGGAAAAATTTTGAATGTCGAAAAGGCAGGCGCGCATAGGGTTTTTGACAATGAAGAAATTTTGGCTCTTGTCAAAAGCATAGGCACAAACATAGGAGAAGCCTTTGACATCAACAAGTTAAGATATGGAAAAATAATCATAATGACAGATGCCGATGTAGATGGCCAACACATCAAGACTCTGCTGCTAACATTTTTCTTTCGCTATACGCCTGCATTGATAGAGAATAAACATATCTACGCTGCCGTCGTGCCTCTTTATAGAGTAAGGAAAGGAAATCAAAGCATTTATGTTTATAGCGATGAGGAGCTAAAAGAAACTATCAAGAGGCTTGGCAAAAATGTTGAGATCACAAGATTTAAGGGACTTGGGGAGATGAACCCTGAACAGCTTTGGGAAACTACGCTCAACCCAAAAACCAGAAAGCTGAAGCTTATCACTATAGAAGATGCTGCGGCTGCTGACAAAATCTTCAGCATTTTGATGGGTGAAAGAGTTGAGCCAAGAAAACAATTTATAATGGAACATGCAAAAGAAGCCGAGCTTGATATATAAAAATCAAAATTTAAAATGATCGACTACACTGCGTTTGGTGAAATCGGTGTGGATGGAAAGGTTTATAAGCATGACATAAAAATCTTACCATCTGGCAAAATTATTGAAAGAGTAAAGTTAAAAGGAAGCCATGTTGTTTGCTTGGAGGAATTTAAAGAGATATTGGCTGAGAAGCCTAAAGCCATTGTTGTTGGAAATGGACAGAATGGAGTTGCAGAAGTAGAGGAAGTTGCAGCTAATGAATTGAAAAAAATGGGTATAGAGCTTATAGTTCAGCCAACTCCAAAAGCGATAGAAACATTTAACAAACTTAAAAGCAAGAGAGAAAAAGTTGGAGGCATTTTTCATGTTACATGTTAAATAAATGTTAAGCATAAGATGGGAGGAGAGGGAAAGGAAGGAAAAGAGAAGGAAAGGGAAAGGAAGAAAGAGGAAAGGAAAGAGGAAGAGAGGAGAATGGAAAAGGAAGTTAAGAAAGGAAAAAAGGAAGAGATAGTAGAAAACAATCTGAAGATTGTTGAAATCAGTGATGAAGTAAAGAAGGCTTATATCGATTATTCGATGTCTGTTATAGTTGCCAGGGCCTTGCCAAATGTCGAAGATGGCTTGAAGCCTGTACAGAGAAGAATTCTCTACACTTTACACTTGTTGGGAATGCACCACAACAAGCCCACAAAGAAAAGTGCAAGGGTTGTGGGAGAAGTTCTTGGAAAATTCCATCCTCATGGTGATGTTTCGGTTTATGAAGCACTTGCAAGAATGGCGCAAGATTTTTCGATGCGTTATTGTTTGGTGGATGGCCAAGGAAATTTTGGAAGTATCGATGGAGACGCACCAGCGGCAATGAGGTATACAGAATGTAGGCTCAGCAGCATTGCAGAGGAGATGCTTCAAGATATAGATAAAGATACTGTAAAGATGATGCCGAACTTCGACAACACTTTGCAAGAGCCAGAAGTGTTGCCTGCAAAGCTCCCAAATTTATTGCTAAATGGCTCGCAAGGAATTGCTGTTGGCATGACAACTAGCATACCACCACATAATCTGAGTGAAGTTATAGATGGGATTATAGCTTACATCGACAATCCAAACATTAGCATAGAGGAGCTTATGCAATATATCAAGGGCCCAGATTTCCCAACAGGCGGAATAATTTTCTCGACAGGCTTGAAAGAGATGTACCAGAACGGGATCGGAAAAGTGATCATGAGAGGAGTTGTCGATGTAGAGGAAAAAGGTAATAAGAAGGCTATAGTGATAAAGGAAATTCCATATCAAGTTAACAAGGCCATGCTTGTCAAAGAAATAGCCAAGCTTATAGAGACAAAAAAAATTACTGATGTGGCAGATTTGCGTGATGAATCGAGCAAAAAAGGAATAAGGATTGTTTTGCAGTTAAGGAAAGAGGCTAATGAAAAGTTAATAATCAACAGGCTCTATGCCTTAACATCTCTCGAGACAAACTTCAACGGCATCTTTATTGCGCTGGTGGACGGAGCTCCTAAATTGCTTAGCCTAAAGGACCTTATAAAACATTTTGTCGAGCACAGAATCAATGTTGTGAAAAGAAGAACACAATTTGATTTGAATCAGGCACTTGAGAAAAAACATTTGCTGGATGGCATAATGATTGCTTTGAAAAATATCGATGCAATTATCGAATTGATAAAAAAGGCTGATTCTGTTGCTACAGCAGAAAAGGCGCTTATCGAAAAATATGGCTTAAGCCAAAAGCAAGCCCAAGCAATATTGGAAATGAAACTTTCCAAGCTCACAAAGCTTGAAGTAGAAAAGATAAAGGAAGAGAAGGAAAGTGAAGAGAAGAAGATTGCACAGCTAAGCGAGATATTAAAGAGTGAGAAAAACATTTTGGAAGTTATAAAAAAAGAGCTTCTCGAGCTAAAGAAAAAATATGGTGATGAAAGGAGAACAAAAATAAAAGGCGAGAAAAAGGAAGTAAAGGAGTTGGAACTTATAAAGAAGGAGGATGTTGTCATTACTGTCAGCTACAGAGGATATATCAATGTTATAAGTCTTGATGAATTTAGAGAGCAGAAAAGGGGAGGAAAGGGGGTTATAGGAACGATGCTGGCAGAGAATGATTACATAAACAAAATCTTAACATGCTCAACTCACGACAATTTCTTCCTTATTACAAATAGGGGAAATGCTTTCATGTTAAAGGCATATGAGTTGCAAAAATCTTCGAGATATGGAAAGGGCAAGCACATAAGTAATTTTGTTAACATAAAGCCTGATGAAAAGCTTAGGGCAGTGTTTGTTGTTAAAGAACAGGAAAAGGAAAAATGGAGTGGCTATATTTTAATGATAACCAAGAAAGGAATGATAAAGAAATTAGCACTAGAGGATTTGAAAAATGTAAAGAGAAGCGGAGTTAGAATTATAAAGTTGCCTTTTGAGGATGAGGTCGTTAGTGCTTTTGTTATAGATAAAGATAAAGAGATTTTGGTTGCGACGAAAAAAGGAATGGCCGTTAGGTTTAACAGTGCTGAAGTGAGGCAGATGGGAAGAGCTGCTTATGGAGTAATCGCAATCAAACTAAAGCAAGATGAAGTTGCTGATATGGATGTTGTGGATGGAAAAGATGTGCTTGTGGTGACAAACAAGGGATTTGGAAAAAGGACGAAGGTGGAAGAATATAGGACAACAAAGAGAGGAGCTATAGGAATAAGAAACATTTTGTTGACAAGCAGAAATGGCTTGGTTGTGTGTAGCAAATGTATAGAGCCAAGCGATAGCATCATGCTTATAACCAAGCAAGGCATCATTATAAGATTTAAGGCATCAGACATTAGGGAGATGGGAAGAGCAACGCAGGGAGTAAGGTTGATAAAGCTAAAGCAGGATGATGAGGTTATAGATGTGGAAGTGATAAAGAAGCTTGGCGAGGAGAAAGGCGAGGGGGAGAAAGAAAAAAGTGAAAAAAGTGCTCAAGCAACTCAAGCACAAGCCTAAAAATCAGTTTAAACAATTTAAACAATCAGCTCACCATAACCAATAAGCCTCCATTGGCCTCCGTAATTTCTCGCTATTCCTATGGCTGACGGCAAGGGGACTATTGGTGTTGTGGTGTCTGCCTCTATTATCATTTTATCCTTTTCTTTCTTAATGCTTTTGACTATCCCAACAGTAAGCGTTGTGTTGATGCTGAGCAACAAGGCCTCATTAACCTTTATGTCTTGTATTGCTTCCTCTTTCTCCATACCCACAAGCTTTTCGAAAAGCTGAGCAGTAAATTTTATTTTTTGTGTTAATTTAGGCAAAGTGCCTTTAAGCCCTGCAACACAGCCTGCTATTCTATCAGCCTTTGTTATGCCAGGATCCAAGCTTGTTTGTATTCCAAGATTGCCATAAGGTAAAGCTTCCTCTAAATCAAAATTTTCACTTCTCATACTTATTACCTTTGCTATAAGCTCTTTGTATTCTGTAACTTTTCTATGCTGAACCTCTTTTGTAATTGCGAGGCCTGGCTTTATCTCTATTTCGTCTCCAACCTTCAACTTGCCTTGTTTCAATGTTCCTCCCAATATTCCCCCTTTCAACTTTGTCACATCACTTCCTGGCAAATTCACATCAAAGCTCCTGACAACAAAAAATATAGGCTTTGCATTAATGTCGCGCTCTGGTTTTGGAAGTTTTAGAATTTCCTCAAAAATAAGATCGATGTTTACATTCTGAATTGCAGAGCAAGGTATGACGGGGATGCTCTTATCTTTGAAAAATTCTCTTATTTGCAAGTATTGCTGATATGCCTGCTCCTTGCTGACAAGATCTATTTTGTTTTGTACTATAATAATGTGCTTAACCTTTTTTGCATTCAATGCTAAATAATGCTCTTTTGTCTGTGGTTGTGGAAAAGGCTCGTTTGCGGCTATCACAAGTATTGCTGCATCTATAATGGCTGCTCCTCCCAACATGCTTGCCATCAGCATCTTGTGGCCAGGAGCATCGACAAAGCTAACATGCCTCAATATCTTTGTGTCTACATTACACTTTTCACATTTTTCTTTGTAAGTGTAGCCTTTACAATTTGGACATTGCCTTATTAGCACATTGGCATATCCTAGCTTAATTGTAATACCTCTTTTCAACTCCTCGCTATGCACATCTGCCCACTTCCCACTCAAACGCCATAACAAAGTTGTTTTACCATGATCGATATGCCCGACAAGTCCTATGTTTATATCGGGCTGCTTAAACTTCTCAAACTCCTCTTGCTTTTCTTTCTCCTTTCCTTTTTCCTTCTCTTTTTTCTTCTTTTCCTTTGACTTTTCAAACTTTTTTTCTTCCTTTTCCATGCAAAACAAAAATCAGTTTTTTTAAAAATTTATCTAGCGAGCACTAATCGACAATTCTTATCAAAATTCTTCCGATTTCATCTCGGGCTTGATTGTAGCCATAAGCACAAAATTCTACTTTGTAACAATATTTTTTCTTTTTAACGAGAGAATAAAAAGTTGTGAGTTTTTTGCATTTTTCATTTGCAAGCTCAAAATCATTTTGCTTTACTTTTTTCTCGATTTGGTTTATGGCTAAAACAATCGAAATAAGGTCTTTATGCTTTTCGAAAAACTTTTTGTCATCTTTGCTGAGCTCAGCACAAGCAATATATTCTTTGTTGTATTGTGAATGGCTGTGATAATCGCCCAAAAAATCAAGCCGGTTTTGCTCTGATACCTGTTTTATCAACTCTATTGCTTTTTCATTAAGCTCCACTTCGCTATATTTTTTCCTTGCTTCTTGCGATGGAATGCATGAATTAACTATGTATTCTAGAACAATAGTGCCATGTTGGTTTTTCCGTTTTAACTTTCCGAAGAGCAGGCCAAAGGCTTCATAGGGAAATACTTCTATGCAAGACGAAAGCATTGTGTTAAAAATTCCTCTTTCGATAACAACTTCCTTAAGGATAGTGCTGGCCTTGAGAAGTGGCATAGGAGCATTAAAAAATTTATTCTTTCTTCTCTGCCTTTGGTATTAATTCAGAAAGGACCTTCTCGCCCTCTTTAAGCACTTTCAGATTTACTTGCACAACATCCTTCGCTATTTCCTCTCCATGCACAGATTTTTTTCTTCTCATGCCCTTTGGCCTCCTCTGCCTCATTCCAACACCATAGCCAAGCAAAACTCTCTTAACTCCACTTCCTGCCACCCCTTTCACACCAGGAAATCCTCTTATGTCAGAAAAGCCTGTAATCTCAAATTCATAGCCTACAAACTTTTTATCGATTTCCTCCCCTCTAATCCTATCACCAATCTTTTTGCCGACAAGTTTCATGCTATCAGCTTCACTCAACTCATAATGATAGGTTTTCCCTTCCTTTGTTCCAATATCCAACTTCATCGCCATTAGCCTAATTCAGTTTGGGATTTAAAAATTTTTTTACGATATTTTATTATAATACGGGCTTAAGCACAAACAGCATAGGCTGTAACAGTAATACCGGTAGAAGTTTGGGAAAACCCACAACCACACATCCAAGAGGTAAGGTTATCATTTGGTTTGCTGTAAAAATTAGTAATGGTATTTGAGGTGGTAGAAATATAATCTATGCAAGAACATCCTCCTCCTAGGACCTTTTTTCCAGTACCACATGATGCAGAACATTCCCAGTAATTTCCTGAGCCCATACATGTTTGATTTACTTTACTTACTTGAATACTTCCACTGGGCCAAGAAGTTCTGCAATCATCACCTATACAAAAACCTTGGGCCTTGACATAGCCGTTCACGTCTAATTTTTGACTTGGGTTATTGATTCCAATTCCAACTTTCCCACTGTTGGTATTATAAATATCATTGCCTGAAGCTGTCCAATAGCTAGTTGGCCAGGATGTAATGCAACTGCTACCTAAACAAAACCCGCTTGCAGATATATTTCCTACAACTTCAAGTTTTTGTTGCGGATTTATAACTCCAATTCCAACTTTCCCATCAACAATCAAGCTGTGCACCCTCAAGCCTTGCATCCTACTCCAATTGACAACATCTAAAGTAGCATTTGGTATTATGCCAATTCCCACCCAATGAGTAAGATTGTAAATCGCCGGAGTTCCCGCTAATGATTGCCCAATGGCCCACTGCGCACTAACAAAAGCCAGGCTCAACAGAAATGCAAAAGCCACAGCAAGCAAAGCGAGTGACTTTCTCATCTTTTCACCCTCTTTTTTGCTTTGTGTTTTTGTTTTTATTTGTAGTGCAGCAACATTTAAAAATTTTGCCTTACAAATCTTTTTTGATGATTGTTAATTCAATTTAAAATTTTGGTTTCCACCTACGAACCTTCCAAAGCTCCAATCAAATTCCCCACGTCAACTTTTTTCTTCGTTTTATCTCGATGATTTCCTTTAGTGCTTGAAGCTCTGTAGCTGTAAGCAAGGATTCATTTTGCTTTAGCTTTTTGTAATCATCCTCACTCAAATCTGTATACAGTATTTCATCCTCTTTAACCTGCCTTCCAAGAGTTATTTCAGGCATGGCTATGGCAACTTCGTCATTTCTCTTAGCTTCTTCTATCGCCTTGCCTTCTGACTGCATACTTTTAATGCTGCACACTCTTTCTCCATCTGCATTCATCAAGGCCACTCCTCTCTTTAATGTTCCTTCCAAAACCTTTATGCCACATATAGCAGGCTTACTTTGCCTAAACACCATCCCTCTCAAAACCTTTATCTTTGCAGGAAAAACAAGCTCGGCAAGTTTTTTCCTCTCCAGCTCAATCCTCTTCTCTTCGCGCCAGGCCAAAAACTCCTCGATGAGGCGATAGATTATGTTATGGGTAAAGACCTTTATGTCTTTATCAACTTCAACAGCCTCACCTATGCCAACATTAAAGCCCAGAATGACAGCATCAAGCGGATTTTCTTGAAGCATGGCTCTCGCATTAACAAAATCAGCTTTTGTTATATCTCCAATCCCCATGCTCCTAACTCCTATTCCGCTACTCCTCAACAACTTAACCAATGCCTCTAAACTTCCTAAGGATTCAGCCTTTGCTATAACTCCAGTTTTATCAGTCCTCGTTATGTCTTGAACAAGTTGCATCATCTCCTCTTTTCTACTTTCGACAGCTTCCTCTGCTTCCTCTTCTTTAAAAGCTATGAAAGGCATTCCTGCATACACAGCACTACTTTCAGGAATTGTAAGTAAAACCCTAAAGCCAGTGGCAGCAGTAACTTTGTCGCTTGCCTTAAAGCCTTTGTTAAGTGGCAAAGCCTCAAACAAGCCTCTGATCCTAGCCACGATCGGCTGCTCAAAGCTTGCGATAAGCAACAAGTCATTTTTGCTAAGCTCACCATCACACAAAATGCAATCATAGTAAGTTATGCCTCTCTCCTTTACTACTTCTAACACATTTCCCTTAGCCTCTTTTCCCAAAGCAAGTTGTTTTGCTAAATACTTCTGCGCTAGGCCTGCTATAACAATCAAAATCTCGTCTATACCTTCCTGCGTTTTAGCTGAGCATGGAACAAGTGCTAGTTTTTTTGTAAAATCAGAAATCTGCCAATAAAAATCTGCCTCAAAGCCTATGATGGATAAAGTAGTAATTATGTTAAGTGCTTTGTTGTGAAACTCGCTAATCGTATATTCTTGTTGCAAATTTATAGACTCAAAGACAGGCTTGTCATAGCTTTTCCATCCTGTAATCTTATCAATCTTGTTGAGGGCAACAAAAAAAGGTGTTTTATTCTTTTTCAAAATCTCTATCGTCTCGCGCGTCTGCTCTTTTATGCCTTCATTGATGTCTATAACCAAAATTGCTAAATCTGCTATGTTTCCACCCCTTTGCCTTAGGTTTGTAAAGGCTGCATGGCCAGGAGTGTCGATAAAAAGAAAACCAGGTACGTTTATGCTTATGTTGAATTTTTTCAACAAGGCCTGGCATTTTTTCTCTATAAATTCTTTTGGCACAATGCTAAAGGAAATTTTTTGTGTTATCGCTCCTGCCTCTTTCTCTGCCACTTTCGTCTGCCTTATAGCATCAAGTATGCTAGTCTTGCCATGATCAACATGGCCTGCAACAGTAACGATCGGCTGCCTTATTTTTGCTTGTGCCATTTTATTCAACAGAAATCTTTTTTTAAATTTATTCGAATTTATTCAAAAGTATTCAAAGCCAGAAAAAAGTTAAAAAGAAAAACAAAAACCAAAGCATCAAGCGTTTCAATACTCACACCTCACCTCAAAGTAACTCTGTGGGTGCCTGCAATTTGGGCACTCTTTTGGAGCCTCATTGCCATAATGCACATATCCACAATTCCTGCAAACCCACATCACTTTTTCTTTTTTCTTGAAAACTTCTCCCTTTTCCAATTCCTCCAGCAACTTTTTATACCTTTTTTCATGCTGCTCTTCAACCTCAGCCACTTCCTTGAAAAACCTTGCCGCATCCTCAAAGCCCTCCTCTCTCGCTACCTTTTCAAACTCAGGATACATTTTCGCCCACTCATAATGCTCTCCTTCAATCGCCATTTTCAAATTCTCTTTTGTATCTGCCCATTTTCCCAAAAGCTTCCAAATCATCTTGGCATGTTCCAATTCATTTTGAGCAGTCTCTTCAAAAACTGCTGCAATATGCTGGTATCCTTGTTCTCTTGCAATCTTTGCAAAATAAGTGTATTTATTCCTTGCCTGAGCCTCTCCTGCAAATGCTTTCCATAAATTTTCTTCCGTCTTCGAGCCCTTTTTAACTGGCTTTGGATCAGAAACCGTTACAGGGTCTTTTTTATATGCCATCTTTCTTGCCTCTTTTACTTTTAATTCTTCTAGTAATTAAAACTGAGTTTTAAAAATTTTTCTGCTGCAAGCGAAACAAAGGCAGAGCGCCTTTTTCTTTTGAATTACAAAAATATATGTTAAAAGCTGAGAATGTTTATAAAGAAAAACAGAAAAGGATTTCTGATGATAACAAAAGTTGTGAAGAGGGATGGCAGGATTGTGGATTTCGACAAGACAAAAATTGCTGAAGCAATATTCAAGGCTGCGAAGGCTGTTGGCGGGAGAGATAGGAAATTAGCAGAAAGCCTTGCAGATAGGGTTGTGGCGCAGCTTGAAAAGATCTTTATCGACAAAATACCAAGCGTAGAGGATATACAGGATATAGTAGAGAAGGTTTTGATAGAGGAAGGCCATGCAAGGACTGCTAAGGCTTACATACTCTATAGGCAAGAAAGAAGGCTGATAAGAGAGGAAAAAAAGAGGATTTTGGAAAAAGAGGAAATCGATGAAGTGGATAAGAATTTCGACGTTAATGCATTAAGAATTCTTGCAGGAAGGTATTTGCTAAAGGATGAAAAGGGAAAGTTGATAGAGGGGCCAAAGCAAATGTTCGAGAGAGTTGCCATACATGTTGGCATAGTCGATTTGTTGCATGATGAAAGAATTTTTAGCAAGGAAAAAGTAATGAATGAAAGAGAGATAGAAGAGGAGCTTAAGGATTTGGATGAGTTGATGAATAGGTTTGATCAGTTTGATCGGCTTGAGTTGGCAATAGGCAACTATAGGCTTAATCAGTGGCATGTCGAGGGGCTTTTAAGATGCTATGGTAGGCTTTTGAAAGAAGGCAAGATGAAGGTAGGAATAAAAAAGCTCATGGAGATGATTAAGGCAGGCCAATTTGATAAGTACCAAAACAACATCAAAGCTTATTATGAGTTAATGGTAAACAAGGATTTCTTGCCAAACTCTCCAACGCTAATGAACGCAGGAGCGAGGCTAGGACAGCTAAGCGCATGCTTTGTTTTGCCTATAGAGGATGACTTAAGAGGAATAATGAAAACATGTACAGATATAGCATTAATTTCAAAAAGCGGTGGGGGAGTTGGAGTGAATTATTCTTGCATAAGGCCGAAAAACGATGTTGTGGCAAGCACTAGTGGGGTTGCAAGTGGACCTCTAAGCTTCATGGAAATTGCCAATACGATAGTGGATGTAATAAAGCAAGGTGGAAAGAGGAGAGGAGCAAACATGGCAGTTCTTGAAGTGTGGCATCCAGACATAGAGGAATTTATAACGATAAAGCAGAAGCCAAAAAAATTGGAAAACTTTAACCTGTCTGTTGGTGTTTGGCAGGATTTTATAGATGCTCTCAACAACGATGCAGATTATGCTTTGGTCAATCCAAGGATAAAGCAAAAGGTAAAAGAAATTCCTGCAAAAAAAGTACTCGACCTTATAGCCTTTAGTGCTTGGAAAAGTGCGGAGCCAGGAATTTTGTTTTTCGACAACATAAACAAATACAATGTTTTGGCTAATGTAAGGGGCATGATCAAATCCACTAATCCTTGTGTAACAGGAGAAACGCTCATCATAACAAATAAGGGCCTTATTCCTGCTTCAAAGCTTAAAGAAAACAATCCAGATATTTTTGTAATTACTGCAAGTGGATGGAACAAAGTTGAGAAAATTTTTAACAATGGTTTGCAGCAGGTATATAAGCTTAAGCTTGCGAATGGAATAGAAATCAAGGCTACAGAGGATCATAAGTTTTATAGCCAAGACGGTTGGAAAAGTGTTAAGGAACTTAAGCCAAAAGATAAGCTCATGATTTTCTTAAAGGATTTTGAGATAAGTGGAAAATTTGAAAATCCTTTCAGCATAGATGATGAAAAATTTGTAGAGGTTTTGGGGCTGTTTGTTGGAGATGGAAGCTTAAGCAACACAAACCATGTTAGCTGGAACATAGGAAATGATAAAGAGTTATGTGATTATATTTATAGCATATTAAAAAGCGAGGGCGCTTTTAGATTTAGAAGAGAAAAACAATACGTTGTTGATGTTCACAGGAAGGATTTTGTAGAGAGATTTAGAAAAATATTTGGAAAAAAAGTTTCTAGAAGCCATCAAAAAGAAGTGCCAGAAGCAATATTGAAAAGCAACAGCAAAATTATGGCTGCATTTTTAAGAGGCTTGTTTAGTGCAAATGGAAGCTATGATGCAAGAGGTACTCCTACTATTGCCCTATCCTCAACATCAAAAAAGCTTTTACAGCAAGTTCAGCAGATGTTAATTGCCCTAGGCATTTATAGTACATTAACAGATGAAAAAGGTGGGGGAGAGAAAATAATTAAGGGAAAAAAATACAGCACAAGAAAGACATACAGAATCTTGATCAGTGGCTTCTATGCTCACAAATTTGCAAAAAAAATCGGTTTTATAGCGAAAAAACAAAAGCAAATGATGAAATTGTTGAAGAACAAGGGATTTTATAAAAAAGATAAAGAATTTGTTGAGATAGTAGAGAAGAAAAAGCTCGGAAAAGAAGTTGTCTATGACATAACAGCAAAGCCAAGCTATACTTGGATTACAAACGGCATCTACAGCCTTGACTGTGGCGAGCAGCCGCTCTATGAATATGAAAGTTGCAACCTAGGATCGATAAACTTGAAGAATTTTGTTGTAGAGACTGACAACGGAGAAAAGTTTTTCGATTGGCAAAGATATGAGCAAGTCATAAGGCTTGCAACAAGGTTTTTAGATAACATCATCGACATCAACAAATATCCTATAGAAGAGATAGAAAAGACAACGAAGGAAACGAGAAAGATTGGCTTAGGCGTGATGGGGCTTTCTGATTGCCTTTTCGAGCTTGAAATAACTTACAACAGCAAGGAAGGGTTTGAATTTATGAACAGAGCAGCTGAAACTTTAAGCTATGTTAGTATGGAAGAGAGTTGTGAAATAGCAAAAACAAGGGGAAGTTTTCCTCTGTTTGAAAAAAGTGATTACACAAAGCTTAAGTTTCCAGTAGCAGGCTATTACGAAATACCAAAAAGCAAGCATCATTACGATTGGGAAGCGCTGGCTAAAAAAATAAAAGAGCATGGAATAAGGAATGCTTTCACAACAACAATAGCTCCAACAGGAAGCATAAGCATGATAGCAGGCTGTGGCAATGGAATCGAGCCGGCTTTCTCACTTGTTTATGAAAAGCATGTCACGCTAGGCAAATTCTATTACATCGATCCTGTGCTCGAGAAAAAGCTCAAAGCCATGCAGCTTTACAACGAAGCGCTTATAGAAAAGATTTGCAAAAACGCTGGTTGTCTTTTCGGCTTAAGTGAGTTTGATGAAAAAATGCAAAAGGTTTTCGTTACTGCTTTGAGCATGCATTGGCTTGATCATATCATAGCACAAGCAATATGGCAAAAGTGGGTTTCTGCAAGCATAAGCAAAACAATTAACATGCCAAACGATACCAGCGTGGAAGACATAAAGATGGCATATCTAATTGCACATGAGCTCGGCTTAAAAGGCTTGACTGTTTTCAGAGATGGTTCGAGAGAATCTCAAGTGTATTATGTTGCAACAAATGAAACTTTAAGCAAGATAAAATCATCTCCCTCAACTTTTGCTCTGGGCTTTTTAAACTCGATAAAAAATGAGGCAATAAAAAAGGCGGTCTTTTCCTATTTCCAAAACCTCGGCTTTAACATTGCCGCATTGAAAAACACTGATTTAAACAAGTACATCGAGAAAAGCGCTGAGGCAGAAGTTGAAAGTGAAAGAAAAACAGAAGAGAAAAAAAATGAAAAAACCGAAAAAATCGAGTCAAAAACAAGAGAAAATTTTGTGGCAAACATTGCTACACAAAAACCAAGCACAGTTGATAGCATTCAACACAACCACATCAACATTATCGACAACGATGAAGATGGCATAGACAACGGAAGATGTCCCCTATGCAACAACTTGCTTGTTAATGAAGCAGGCTGCAATAAGTGCATAAACTGTGGTTGGAGTGCATGCGTGATAAGTTGATTTAAAAAATTGATTTGTGTGGTAGATTAATTTATTGGTAATATGCTCTTTTTATATGCCTCTTTTATATCGTTTGATTTTATATTTAACAACCCCAAACTTCTTTATGAACAACTCCAAAGCTTTCTCGGCTTTTTGAATAGCTTCATCTATGGGCTTTTCGTTTGCGCATGTAAAAATATCCGCTGCACCATACTTTTCTTCTGGCCATGTATGCAGTGTTAAATGACTCTCTTTGAGTGGATAACAACAAGTTATTCCTCCTGGCTCGCCAGCTTTTCCTTGCTCGAACTTATAGACAAATTTTCCCAACTTGCTAAGACCACTTCCCTCAATAATCTCTTCCAGCTTTTTTTCTGCTAGACTTTTATTAGCAATGCAATCGATATTTTCGACTAAGAAATCTATCAGTATGTGATACCCTGCAACAAACCTTTTGGCCATCTTTCATGGGTTTTATAAGAGAAAAAATTTTTATTTAAAAATTTTTTGCATTTACATGCAAAACAACGTCAAACCAGGTTTGATTTTAGCTAAGGCCTTGCAGATTTTGCTAATTCTTTTCTCGATATATGCAGCAGCAACAAAAAATGTAGGCTTGCTTTTTATTTTTCTGATGTGCATCCTTGCCACTGTTTTGCCCTCCATCATTGCCAAAAAATTTAATGCAGATCTTCCGCCATATTTCTCATTAGCTATTCTTTTTGTTGTCTATACTGAAATAATCGGAAATTTGCTTGGTCTCTTCACGCCAGAAATGGTGGGTTGGAGATATGACAAAGTTCTTCACGTCATAGACACCTTTGCCATTACAATGCTTAGCATCATAGTAATCTTAACATTTCATTATTACAAAAAGATAAGGTTGGTAAATTGGTTTGTTTTTGTGCTGGCATTGATGACCGCTATGTTCATCGGCTCTATGTATGAAATTTTCGAATTTATTTCAGATAAAATCTTCCATATGAATGCACAACTAGGGCTAGAAGATACAATGTATGACATGATAGCCAACTTCTTTGGTGGACTTTTGGCGGGAATTTTTGTTTATGCTTATATGAAAGTAGAAAGATTAAAAAGTTTTAAAGCTTGGTTGATAAAAATCAAAAAGAGAAAATGATGTACAAAACCCATGTTGTTTTTGCAATTTTCCTCTATTTTTTATTAGCCACAATTTTTCACTTTCAGAAGGCTTTTTATGTTGCATTAGCAATTGCCATAGGCGCTTTATTGCCTGACATTGACTCAAGCTCGAGTTGGATAAACAAAAAAGTCAAAGTAACAAAGGTGGCAGCAGTAACTTCAAAGCATAGAGGGTTTTGGCACAGCATTTTTGGAATAGCATGCTTAAGCATATTGCTTGCAGCTTTCTTCTTGATAACGAAAATCTCTCTAGTTTTTGTAGCATACATTGCTCTAGGCGCTTTAAGCCACTTGCTTGCTGATGCTTTAACTGTAGAGGGCATAAGACCGCTATGGAAACTTTCGTCTTTCAGCTTGAGATGGAGGATAAGGACGAAAAGCATAGCAGAATATGTGTTGTTTTTTGCATTGTTGATTCTAACGATATATCTATATTCTCCTCTATACAACCTTGTGATGAACGTAATTAAAGCCATAAAATAATTTGAACAATTTGCTTTGCGACATTGTTTTGTTATCTTTGTAAACTTTACTACTGCACAATAATAACATACCGAAAGATTTTTAAACCCTAAAAATATGATATTTTATGGTAAAACAAAATTTATTGAAAAAAGTTGTGGAAGGTTTTGGAATAGCCGCATTGGCTTTTTTGGGCAATTGTGCAAGTTTGCAGATTAAAGAAGTCAGAAAAACGCCTCAGTGGATAACTCAACCACCAGAAAATTGTGTAGTGGGCTATGCACCAAAAAGCGGAAACTTTGCAATAGATCTGGAACGTGCAAGATTTGACGGAAGAAAAAAGCTTTTCTACAAGCTTTATCCAGGAAAAAGAAGCGGAGAGTTAAAGTTTACGATGCAGCAAGACATGTATGAAGACAGCTCAAGCATTTATGTGCTAATGTGCCAACTTAAATAACGGCTTGCAGCATAATAATAATAATAATAATAATAACAACGGAGGCATAGTTTAGTTGTAATTAACTAATAGTAACAAACGAAAGATTTAAAAGCTTGGGCACTATTTTAGATATGGAGAACAGCTTGAACGAAAAAATCCTTGAACTGAAAGGCGACAAAAAATTTTGTGTTGCAGGAAGGCTCGGGCTTTACGTAGGCAGATTTATTGCCTTGCTCGAGAAATTTGCAGAAGAGACAAAACAAAACATTGCTGTAGGCAAAGTAGGTTATAGCGATTACATAAAAGCCAGAAGAAAGTTTTTCCAGTTAAGAGGCAATCTTGAAACAATGTTCAAAAGGCAATACATGCTAATGTATGAATTGAATGTCAATGGGCTAAATGGGAATGTGGAGGAAGAATACTTGCATGTAAAGAAATTCAAAAATCATTTTGCAAAACTTTTCCTCGATGCTCTTGCACCTATACCAAAAAAAATCTCTCGCATAAGTTTTTTTCTTTCTACCAATGCCAAAAAGAAAGCAGAAGAGTTGATAAAATTTACTAAGCAGCTAGACGCCTTAGTACATTGGCTTGGCAAAATCCAGAATCAAGAAATAGAGAGACTAAAGCTGGAGGCATCTGTAGATAGTCTGACAGGCCTACCAAACAGAAGGTTTTTGCTAAACTATTTGGAAAGAGAGATAGAAAGGCTGAAGCATATGCAAGGACAAAGCAAAGGTAAAAGCAAAGGCAAAAAAAAGAAAAGTAAAGAGGAAAGCTACTTACATTTGTTTTTCGTCGAGATAGATAACTTCAAGAGGTTTAACACAGAGTATGGGCACTTGTATGGAGATATGGTTTTGAAGCTAGTTGCAAAATATTTGAGAAATGGAACAAGGTTGACAAGAAGCGTTGATGTTGTTGGTAGGTATGGTGGAGATGAGTTTATGCTGGTTATGCACAACATAAAAATTAAGGATGCAGAGAAAATTGCAGAAAGGCTTTTGAAACATGTAAGCAACAACGTAACCTATGAATTTTCAAAGTGCCTTGGCAAAAATGCCAAGCCGCCAAAAATCACAATAAGCATAGGCATTTCAGCCTTCTTGCATGATTCGACAACACTGCAAGAGCTTATCGAGCATGCAGATAAAGCCATGAAGTATGCAAAAAATGTGCTTGGCAAGGCAGCTTGGCATCGTTATTCTGCCGCTTTAGACAAAAAGAACAAATATGATTTTACTGCTTGACTCTTTGTTAATTTTTAAGAATTTTAAACCAATAAACTTTTGTTTTTATGGAAAGAATTTGCTGGGTTGATGCCATAAGAGGCTTAGCAGTAATAATGATGGTTGTCTTCCATTTTTTCGTCGATCTTGATTTTTTTAGCATAAAGCATTTTAGCCTAGACACTACTGCATGGCAGGTCTTTGGCAGGCTAATTGCCATAGCCTTTATTTTTCTCGTCGGCTTTTCACTAGTTTTAAGCTACTCGAGAAAAGAAGCAAAAAAAGCAGGGTTTAAGAAATATGCAAAAAGAGGGTTAAAGATAGTGGGATATGGCTTAATAATTACTCTGGTCACTGCCTTGCTTTTCCAAGACAACTTTGTTATCTTTGGCATCTTGCATTTTATCGGCTTTGCAATAATCATTTCTTATCCTCTTGTCAAGCAAAGTGCCAAGCAAAGCACAAAACACAATGCTTATGCCTTTTCAGCATTAATGCTAATCTTAAGCGTTCTTGCTATTGCCATAGGCTTAGTGCTTGATAAAAAACTTTTTACCTTTCCATACTTGTTGTGGCTTGGCCTAAAACCAAACCTTAACATGCTCGATTACTTTCCACTTTTTCCTTGGATCGGAGTTGTGTGGATTGGCATAGCTGCAGGATGCTTATATGTTAACAAAAAAGTTAACAAGAGAAAAGACAAGAGCGACTCAAGCCCGCATCTTGCAAATCTCTTCATCAATTTTCTAGCCGCATTGGGCCGCCACTCGCTAATCATCTATTTAGCTCATCAACCGATATTGGCAGGAGGAATTTGGATTTACAAATTTATAGTAATCGACTAATATCTGAATGGCATCAATCCAAAAAAGCTCCTGCAACCAAAAGAGGAAAGATGATTGTTGCATCACCAAAAACCTCTACGCTATTCTTTTCGAATGGCTTAAAAAGTTTTATCTTTCCCCAAGTATAGGCTTCGCTAGGCTTTGAACTGCTTGTAGAGCCATCCCACTCTGCCTGGCTGTTGATAAATATCGCATATTTAGTTCCACCTGCAAAAATGTTTGCGTTTAACACATAATGCCTTGCTACTCCAGAGCCAAGTGCAATTATGCCAACATCCCTAGCCTCTATCGGCAGATTGTTCATAGAAAAGAGATCTTCGCTAACATCAAGCTGGAAGTCTTTGTGGCTATGTTTAAAAAACCAAACGATATCGCCTATAGCCCCATCAAGAATAGCAGGACAAAAAACAGCAATGTCGTTTTTGTATGCCCAATACAATATCGATTCCCTTGCATTTTTGTGCTTTGCAATTTCTTTACCAATTTCTTTTATCAGATCCTGGCTGCTTGCTATCTTGCCATCTTTTTTCTGTCTTTGATAAAGCCTTTCTAAAATTCTTAGCAAAAATTTTTCAAATTTAATATAGGCTGCATCGCTCACATAGATGTTACCTGTCCTGTTGAAGCCTCTTATGTAAAGTTCTTTTGCATCAGCCTCAAAGCTACCCAGCACAAAAGGCTCGAAACATTTCATAATATCTTCTTCAATTCCTCCTGCAGTCGTGCAAATGGCATATACTTTTTTATTCTTCACAAGCCAGGCTATAATGTCTCTAAGCCCAGAGGTAACAAGATTTGAGGTGAAGGTTAGCACTATCTTTGTCTCTTTTCGCATTTTCCTTGCAATGTCTATAGCTAGCCCGAGATTTGTGGCCTGAAAGCCTGTTGTCTTGAAAGCTTCCAAAAAATCCTCCAATGCCTTCCTCGAGAGCTTTGAAATTTTTGAGAGCTTGGAAAAATCAAAGCCTCTAACTGCAACAAAATTTTTTGGCCTAAAAACTTTCCTGAAATCATACTCATGAGCTTTTTTTAGCTGCTTTGCAGAAACCATAATGGAAATAAAATAAAATATTTAAAAGCCTTGCGATAAAATTTTGAATGAAAAAAGTCTTTGGCTTAATGTTAATTGTAGCATTGGCAATCTTGATTTTTTTCTTTATCAAAAGTAAAACTGAAGAGAAGCAACTTATGCAACAACTTTCAGACTTGCAACAAAAAAACCTTCAGCTAGAGGAAAAAATAGAAAAGCTCGAGCAAGAAAAAAAGGCTTTTGAGGCATTTTTTAAAAACGCAACAAAACAACAGCTAAGAAATGCTAGCTGGACTGAACTAAAAACTTTTTTGCAGCTTGACAAAACAAACGAGCTAGTTTATAGCCTAGAAAGCTTTGATTGTACTGGTTTTGCGGTAGAGCTTTTCAAAAATGCGAAGCAGCTTGGCATAAATGCTGGGATTGCAGAGATAGAATTTGCCAATGAAACGGTTGGCCACACGCTTAATGCGTTTTATACAGACAAAGGCCTGATTTTTATAGACGTTACAGGAGATGAAAATGGAAGTGGTAAGGACAAAATAGCTTACATAGAAATCGGCAAGCCCTATGGGGTAGTTTTTTTGGAAAAAGCCAAGGATAAAATTCCAAATTGCAATGCAAGATGCCAAAAATTTATTGAAGGGCTAAACAAAATCGATGCAGACATTTTTGCTTATAGCTACTTAGAAAAGCTACAAAGCTGTAAAGAGCTTCTTGAAAAATGTATAGATGAATACAATCAAGAAGTAGAGAAGTTTAATGCCGGAAAAAGCAGTTATAGCTATGAACAAATGAAAGCATGGCAAAAAAATTTAGAAGAGCTAAGACAAGAGATAACCGAAGATGGCATCTTGATATTTTCCACCAGCAAAATAGTGAAAAATCTAAAAATCTATTTCTAAAAAAATTATTTCTAATCCTCACTAATCTTTTTTACTCCATAGACATAAACCTCTAGCTTTTCTGTTTTCCACGCATCTTTGTTCAATCCAGCCTTCATGCATAAAGAAGATAAAAAGATTTCTGCATTCGGCAATTCTTGCCATACCTGTGGCAAATATGTTGCAACATTGTTTCCTTTCTTTATCACAACTCCTTTCTTGTAAATTTTTTTCTTGAGCTCATCTATGCTCTTGTAACTTATCTTTTTTGGCTTACTTAATATAGAAATTTCTATCTTAACCTTTTCAAACTCATCCAAGCTGAGGGGCTGAAACCTAGGGTCAAAGAAAGCGGCATTGATTGCATTGGCAACAACATCTCTCCAAAGCTCTTGCCTTGCCTGCAAGCTTCCTATGCAACCTCGTAAATGGCCATTAAGCTTTAGCGTAACAAAACATGTCCCAAGGGCTATGTATTTCTTCTTTATTTCTTCCTCTACAAAAAGTCTCTTTCCTTCCAAAAAGCATCTTATGCTTTTCCTCGCCAAATCAATCAGTTCATGCTGCTTTCGCATTTCACAGTATCAAATCGATTTTTCCCTTGCAATTAGGGCATTTACCATTAACATCCAGCCTCTTTACACTATATCCATAACGCCTTATCACTACACTCCCACATTTCTTGCAGTAAGTGTTTTCTGCTTCATGGCCAGGAATGTTGCCGATATAAACATACTTTAAATGTTTTCTTCCTATTGCTATTGCCCTTTCCAAAGTTGTAAGGGGAGTGTCTGCAATGTGCTTTAGCTTCCATGAAATGCTCCCACAAAATTGGCTTATGTGCCATGGCGTCTCTTTGCCAAGCTGCTTCGCTATAAATCCTGCTATGCTCTCAAAAACATCATCGCTATCATTTAGCGTTGGAATAACAAGGGTTGTGATCTCTAGCCATACTCCTCTTTCCTTGAGAAATTTGCAAGTGTCGAGGACTGGCTGAAGCCTGCCATTGCAGACTTTTCTGTAAAATTCATCCGAAAAGCCTTTGATGTCTATGTTGATGGCATCTAAATACTTTGCTATTGCTTTCCTCGATTGCTCGCTCATGAAACCATTTGAAACAAAAACATTTTTTATGCCATGCTTTTTTGCAAGCTTCATGACATCAAGGCAATATTCTAAAAACACAGTCGGCTCTGTGTATGTATAGGATATGCTAGGCAGGTTGTTGGCAATAGCAATTTCTACTATCTTTTCAGGCTCGACAAAATTTCCTGGTATTGGCTCCTTCTCCCTCAGCTCTATAGCTATGTCATGGTTCTGGCAGTTTAGGCATTTAAAATTGCAGCCTACCGAAGCTATAGATAGCGAGAAGCTTGCTGGCAAAAAGTGATAGAGTGGCTTTTTTTCTATTGGATCAATATTGCATGCTATAATCTTTCCATAGTTCAAAACTTTCAACACGCCATCAACATTCTTCCTAACTCCACAAAATCCTCTTTGTCCATTTGCTATTAAACAGTTGTGTGCACATGTAAGGCATCTTAAGCCGCTTTTTTCTTTTTTGTAAAACCTCGAAGTATCTGGAGCTAAAGCCTGTGCCTGAGTTTCTGCTTTCCTTGCTTTTTGCTTTGCGCTTGGCTTTGGCTTCGTTTTTTTCATGATAAAATTAAAAAGCCCACTTTATTAATTTATTGATGTGGTATCCATCAAGCAAGGAAGAACTTGAAAAAACCATCGATGACTTTTTTGCCAATGCAGAAAAAAAGGCTAAAGCTGAAGGATTTAAAAGTGATTGCAAAGGCATTAGAGGGGTGGTTGTGCCACATGCAGGCTATGCTTATAGTGGCCAAATAGCAGCTTATGCCTATTGGATTTTGAAAAAAAACTTGAAAGGCATAAGCAAAAAAATTGCAGCCGTTTTTGGACCAAGTCACTATTTTTACTTTCACGGCCTTCTTGGCCACAATCAAGGCTATTGGGAAACTCCGCTTGGCAAGCTTGAAGTAAAAAACCTTGCAGGAATAAAAACAGCAAACATAAAACAAGAGCACTCCATAGACAACCAAATTCCTTTTTTGCAGAAGATTGGGATAAAGCAAGTTATGCCGATATGCGTGGGCGAAATAAGCTTGGATGAGGCAAAGGCGATAGCACAAAAAATTCAAAAACTCCTTGCCAATGCCGTGTTGGTTTTCTCCACAGATCTTTCACATTTTTACAGCCAAGAAATTGCAAAAAGCATAGACAAAAAAAGCATAGAAGCTATAGAGAAAGTTGAAATTGAAAGAGCAAGGAGCATAGAGGCTTGTGGCATATATCCCTTGCTCATCTTGTTGTGGCTTTGCAAGTTGAAAGGTTTGAGGCCTAGGCTCATCGAATACAAAACATCTGGCGATGTTACAGGGCAGCTGAACAGTGTGGTAGGCTATGCCGCTTTTGCCATTTGCGAAGCATAATCTTGTTGATGTTTCAAAATTTTTAAGCAATTACGAGCAGGTTAAGAAAGGCTTCGAGAAAGCTTTCCCAAATGCGAAAACGATAGATTATAAACTTAAAGGATTTGATATTTTCGAATCGTCACTGCAATAAAAAGTTTTTCGAAGTTTAATTTTTGTAATCATCGAAAAATTTTTAAAACCAGGGTTTATAGATGCTTTAATGCATGTGCTACAGCCAAAACATTCTTTGCTAAGTAAAAAAGAAGCAGAGGAGCTACTTGCAAAGTATGGAATAGATAAAAGCCAACTACCAAAGATAAAGCTCGGCGATGCTGGGCTGCCAAAAGAAGCAAAGGTGGGAGATATAGTGAAAATAGAGAGAAAAACAGAGAGTGGAAAGATAATATATTATAGAGTCGTTGTAAAATAAAAATTTTAGATTAACATGACTAGAGGGATAAAAAATAATAATGCTGGCAAGGGCTTGATTGGCCAATCCAGTCAGTCAAATCAATCCAACACAGATGCCAATGCAGATTTTGGTTGGCTAAACAGCTTAATAACATTGAAGCCAAAAATCACAGATTTTGATTCTGAAAAAAGTAAAGTTATTGTGGAGGCTTATCTCAGAGAATTTTCTCTAACACAATCCAACTTGGACAGCTTCAACGATTTCTTCGAGAGAAGGCTGCAGCAAATCATAAACAGCTTAAATGAGCAGCTGAGGCAAGAAAAGGCAGACATAGAGCTAGGCAAGATATGGCTAGGAAAAGCTGAGGTTGTTGAGATCGATGGAAGCAAGAGGCTGATCACGCCGATAGAATGCAGTCTAAGAAAGCTATCCTATACAGCTCCTCTCTACTTAGAAATTGGTTATGTGGGCAAGGAAAAGCAAGTGGTAGAGATAGCAAGGATTCCAGTCATGGTTAAAAGTAAATTTTGCAACCTTTATGGTTTGCCAAAGGAAAAGCTCATCGAGATGGGAGAGGATCCATATGATCCAGGAGGTTATTTTGTGATTAATGGCAATGAGAGAGCTATTATGATGATGGAGGACCTTGCAAGCAACAATATATTTGTTGAAGAGACAGAAAAAGGTTTAAGCTTAAGGCTTTTTAGCCAAAGAGACAGCTACAGAATTCCCCTGCAGATTTACATGGATAAGGATGGGATAATCAAGGTTAACTTCTCTCGCTTCAAAGACATTCCTGCGATAATCTTAATCAAGGCTCTTGGCTTGGCCAAGGATGCAGAAATAGCAAGCAAGATTGGCTTAGAGAGCGATGAAGTAGTGGTGAATCTTTATGAGTTTGCTGAAATCAACAGCGTTGATGCTGCTTGGCAATGGCTTGCAGAAAAATTTGAGTTGAGCGGGACTGCTAAAGAGATAAAGGATACAATCAAGAATAGGCTCGATGTAGGCCTGCTTGTGCACATAGGAACAAGTGCCAATGATAGAGAAGCTAAGGCTGACCTGCTCTGCAAGCTTGTAAGACAATTTTTGATATACAGGCAGAGCGGAATAATGACAGATAAGGACCATTGTGCAAACAAGCGTGTTAGGCTAAGCGGAGATCTGCTGTATGATCTGTTTAGGACTCATCTGATGCTTTTTGTTAGAGACATACAGCAAAACATAGAAAAATATAAGAGAAGAGAAAAGCTGCCAGAGCTTCGCAACATCGCTAAGTCCATTTTGTTAAGCAACAGGATAGAATCAAGCTTGGCAACCGGAACATGGGTAGGAGAAAAGCGAGGAGTGACGCAAAATATAGACAAAACAAATCTTCTTTGCAAAACTTCTCAACTTTTAAGGGTTGTAAGCCTGTTGAGTGCAGAGCAAGAAAATTTTTTGGCAAGGACTTTGCATCCAACTCAGTATGGCAGATTTTGCCCTATAGAATCGCCTGAAGGTAAAAACATTGGCCTTAGGAAGAATCTTGCGTTTATGGCTAGGGTAACAACTGAAGTAGTTGTGGATGAGCACAAGTTCCTCAAGCTTCTTGCTTCTATCGGCTTGGAAGAAGAAAAAGAAAGGGTGAGTGAGGGAGAAGGGAGAAGCCAAAAAATAGGTGGAGAGAAAAGGGGTGAAGGAGGTGGAGGGGGTGAAAAAGAGTATGATGTGATATGGAATGGAAAATTTATAGGGAAGGCTGATGTTGGCTTTGTAGAAAGGTTTAGGCAAAAAAGAAGACAAAATGAAATTGACAAGTTTATAAGTGTAAGCAAGGATGAAACAACAAAAACTATATACATCTTTTCTGATGCCGGTAGAATAGTTAGGCCATTGCTTGTTGTGCAGGATGGTAAGTTGTTGCTAAGCGAGGAGTATTTACAAAAGCTAAAAAGTGGTGCTTTAGGTTTTAGCGATCTCGTGAAAGAAGGCTTTGTTGAGTGGATTGATGCAGCTGAGGAGGATAATTGCTTTATTGCGCAAAGTGCAAATGATTTAAATGCAGGCAAGAAATATGATTATGTAGAGATTTCTCCATTACAAATTTTTGGTCTTGTTACTGCCCTTGTTCCTTTCGCAAATTTCAACCAGGCCGCAAGGCTCAACAGAGGAAGCAAAACGCAAAAGCAGGCTCTTGGCTTATATGCAACAAACTTTCCTCTGCTTATAGATAGCGATGTGAGCTTGCTTCACTATCCACAAAAGCCGCTTGTAAGGAGCTTTGTGTATGATCATGCAAACATCTTGCCTTTTGGCCAAAACGTTATAGTTGCTGTAACTCCATATTATGGCTACAACATCGAGGATGCAATTGTGTTGAATAAGGGTAGTGTAGATAGGGCTTTAGCTAGAGCACATTACTTCAGGCCATACACAACTGTAGAGATGCGTTATGCAGGAAACTTAAAAGACAGAATATGCATTCCTGAAAAGGATGTTAAAGGCTACAAAGCAGAAACGCTTTACAGAGCCCTAGAGGATGATGGTATAGCGTATACAGAAGCTGAGCTGAATGAGGGAGAGGTTGTTATAGGCAAGGTAAGTCCGCCAAAGTTCCTTGTAGAGATGGAAGAGCTAACCGCAGAGAGGATAAAAAAAGAAAATTCTGTTACGATGAAAGAAGAAGAGAGTGGCATTGTAGATGGCACATTCATTGCCCTTGACCTAAACGGCAACAAAATTGTGCAAGTGAGATGCAGAGACCAGAGAATTCCTGAAATAGGAGATAAATTTTCAAGCCATCACGGCCAAAAGGGAGTTGTCGGATTTATATTTGATGAGGCCGACATTCCTTTCACTGCCAGAGGCATTAAGCCTGACATAATTTTTAATCCTCACAGCATACCAAGCAGGATGACTATTGGCTATTTGATAGAGCTGCTTGCAGGCAAGTGTGCTGCTTTGTCTGCCGAGCTTAAAGACGGAACTGCTTTTGATAAAGTAGATGAAAAAGAATTTGAAAAAATACTGCTGGATTATGGCTTTAGGCCTGACGGCAAGGAAATTATGTATGATCCGATAAGCGGAAAGATGTTTGAGGCTAAAATCTACATTGGCAGCATGTATTACTTGAGGCTCAGGCATATGGCAGCAAACAAACTTCACACAAGAGCTACAGGCAAAATTGCGCTGTTGACAAGACAGCCTGTAGAGGGCAAGGCTAAGGGTGGTGGCTTGAGGCTGGGAGAGATGGAAAAGGACTGCCTTGTTTCACATGGCGCTTCCTTACTGCTTAAGGAGCGATTTGGTAGTGATGACGTTGTGCTCTACATATGCCAAAACTGTGGCAGCATTGGTTATAGAGATTACATAAGAGATGTCCTTGTCTGTCCTCTATGCAATAGCAATAGGCTTGAGCCTGTAAAAATTTCCTATGCCTCCAAACTTTTGTTTGAAGATTTGTGCAGCATGCACTTCCACTCCTCTTTCGTATTAAAAAATAAATTCGAAAGGTAAAAATGCTGACGATTAAAAAACAGATAAAGGGGATACAGCTCAGCTTACTTAGCCCTGCACAGATAAAAAAGCTGGCAAAGGTAAAGATAATAACGCCTGAGCTTTATGACGTAGATGGCTATCCTGTCGATGGAGGCTTGATGGATTTGAGGATGGGTGCCATAGATCCTGGTGTAAAATGCAGAACATGCGGAGGAAGCTTTAAAGAATGTCTTGGCCATTTTGGTTATATAGAACTTGCAAGGCCTGTTTTGCATATTCACTTTATTCCACTCATAGAACTTTTGCTAAGGACAACATGCGAGGAATGTGGCAGAATTTTGACAACAAAACAAATAACAAAGGCTGAGGTTAAGGGGCTGAGGACAGTGAAGAGATGTCCTCATTGCAATGCGCCTCAGTCGAAGATAAAGTTAGAGAAGCCATATTTCTTTTATAAAGGCTCCAATCGCTTAATGCCGACTGAAATTAGGGCTTGGCTCGAGAAAATTCCTGATGAAGACCTTAAGATTTATGGTATAAACCCAAAAACATTTAGGCCTGAAAATGCTGTCCTCACTGCACTGCTTGTTCCTCCTGTAACAGTCAGGCCAAGCATCACGCTAGAGACAGGAGAGAGAAGTGAGGATGATTTAACCCATAAGCTTAATGACATAGTGAGAAGTAACCAAAGACTGCTAGAAAACATTAATGCAGGAGCGGCAGATGTGATTATAGAGGATATGTGGGATTTGCTTCAATACCATGTTGCAACATTCTTTGACAATGAGATAGCACAGCTTCCTCCTGCAAGGCACAGAAGCGGGCATGTGTTGAAGACTCTCGGCGAGAGGATTAAGGGCAAGGAAGGAATAATAAGGCACAATCTTGCAGGAAAGAGAGTAAACTTTAGCAGCAGGACTGTTATAAGTCCTGATCCTAACATAAACATAAATGAGGTGGGCATTCCTTATGAAGTTGCAAGAGTGCTGACATATCCTGAAAAGGTAACACAGTACAACAAGGAATATCTAAAGGCTCTTGTCGAGAATTTCCCAAACTATCCTAGCGCAAGGAGCATTATAAGGCCAAACGGCCAAAAGAAAAAAATTACAGAAGAAACAAAGCAAGAGATCTTAGAAGAGCTTGATGTTGGCTATGTTGTAGAGAGGCATATAAGGGATGGTGACATTGTACTTTTCAACAGGCAGCCAACACTACATAGGGCAAGCATTATGGGGCACTTCGTGAAAGTGTTAAAAGGAAAAACGTTTAGGCTTCATCCTGCAATCTGCTTCCCTTACAATGCAGATTTTGATGGTGATGAGATGAATGTTCACTTTCCTCAGACACCAGAAGCTGTGGTAGAGGCAAGAGCCATAACAAATGCCGCAAACATGATAATAAGCCCGAAAAACAACACAAATCTTATAGGTGGTATAAGAGAAGCCATAACAGGATGTTATTTGTTAAGCAAGGCAACTTTAGCTAGAGAAGATGCAGTTCAGCTGCTCATAAATGCTGGAATCGACATAGAGCAAATACCAGATTGGCCAGAAGAAGTAAGCGGAAGAGAAATTTTTTCTGTGCTTTTACCAAAAGAGCTTAACCTTGAGCTCAAGACAAGAGAGTGTAAGGGTAAGGGATGTGAGCTCTGTGACAAGCCTAATTCGCCTTGCAGGCTTGTAATAAAAAATGGGAAAATTTTGAGAGGAGCTTTGGATGCTAATGCTATAGGAGTAGAGAAGGATGGGCTTGTTAAGGCACTAGACAAAATCTTGCCAAGTGAGCAAGTGCTCGACATAATAAAAAAGATCTTTGGTTTGGGTATAGAGTATATAAGCAAGATTGGCTTTAGCTTTGGCTTGAGCGATGTAAAGCCGAGTGATGAGCTGAGAAAAGAGGTAAAGAAAGTTATAGAAAAGGCTTATAAGAAAAGTGATGAGATCATAGAAAGCTATAGAAACAAAAGCTTAGAAATTTTGCCTGGCAGAACTCTTGAGGAGACGAGAGAGATAAAGCTACTGCAAGTTTTGAATGAGGCTAGAACAGAGGCAGGAGAAAAAATCAAGGCAATTATAAGCGATGCCAATCCTGTAAAAACTTTAATCACTAGTGGAGCTGTGGGAAACATCGTGCATCTCATCCAGGTTTCTGGCATTATAGGACAACAGGCTCTTTGGGCAAGAAGAATAAATATTGGTTATAAAAATAGAACTTTTAGCTGTTTTGAGCCAAATGACCTTGGCCCAGAGGCTCATGGTTTTATAGACACAAATTACTATGATGGCTTAAACGCATATCAATTTGTTTTTGGTTGCGTGACAGGAAGAGACAGTTTAATGGATACGGCATTGAGAACACCAAAATCTGGCTATCTTTACAGAAGACTTGTTAATGCGATGCAAGACTTTAGAGTAGAATATGATGGAACTGTAAGAGACAGCTGGGGAAAAATCATACAATTTGCATATGGCGGGGATGGAATAGATGTGAGCAAGGCACACAAGCCTCTCAACAAAATCGAGCCTGCTGAGGCTGTGGGCATAGTCACAAGCCAAAGCTTTGGCGAGCCTGCTACGCAGATGACATTAAATGTCTTCCACTTTGCAGGAATTAGTGAAATGCAGATTACTGTAGGCTTGCCAAGGCTCATAGAGATTTTCGATGCCAGGAAAGAGCCAACTACTCCGCAAATGGAGATATATTTGGAAAAGGATTACAACAATGAAAACGGCGCAAAAAAGATAGCAGAAAAGATAAAAGAAGTTAAGCTGAAGGAGGTTATAGAGGAAATTAGTGTTGATTATGCCAATAGAAAGATAAAAATTGTTTTTGACAAAAAGGCACTAAAAGAGAAGGGCTTGAGCATGGATCAAGTCATAGATGTTATAAAGGCTAAAGATTTCAAAAAGACAAAGACAGAAAACAGCTTGGTTTTGAGCGAGCAGAAAGAAAAGGAAGAGAAGCTTTCTCGCCTTTACAGCCTAAAAGAAAAATTAAAAGAAAGCATCATAGGAGGAATAAAAGGCATAACCCAAGTGCTGATTGTGCAGAGGGAAAAGGATTTTGTAATACTAACTGCAGGAAGCAATTTGGAGGAAGTGCTAGAGATTAAGGGAGTTGATAAGGAGAGGACTGTAACAAACAACATTTTCGAGATGCAAAAAGTTTTTGGAATAGAGGCAGCTAGAGAGATGATAATGAGGGAAGTGAAAAAAGTGCTTAAGGAGCAAGGCCTTGATATCAATGAGAGGCATATACAGCTTATAGCAGATGCAATGACTGCAAGTGGAGAGATTAAGGGAACAACGAGGACTGGGATTGTGGAAGAAAAGAGAAGTGTTTTGGCCAGAGCAAGCTTTGAAATTCCTATAAAGCATTTTGTTAAAAGCATAGTGGCTGGCTATGTCGATGAGCTTTGCAGTGTGATAGAGAATGTTATGCTTAATCAACCTGTTCCTGTTGGCACGGGTCTTCCAGGCTTACTCGTAAAGGTTACAGACGCCAGAGCCCTCGCCTTACCACCAAAACAGAAATAGAAAGCAGAATAAACAAAAATCCAAATAAAAATGGCTGAAAAAGAAAAAGCTGAAAAGGGAGGAGGAAAAGGCGAGGAAGGAGGGGAGGATGAGGAAGAAAGGGAAGGAAGAAGGGAGAGAGAGGAAAAAAGGGCTAGAGTTAGAGATAAGAAGGTTGTGATAGGAGCGAGGGAGGTTTTGAAACTTTTGGAAGGAAAAAACGGAAGAAGGATAAAGGAAATTGCCATAGCTACTGATCTTAAACCAGAGCTGAAAGAGAGGCTGATGGATGCCATAAAACAAAAAACAACCAAGGATAAGATCAAAATAGAAACAAACAAAACACGAAAACAGCTTGCAGAAGAACTTAACAAACCTTTTTTGATCGGCTGCATAGCAAAGACAGAATAACAAGCAAAAAAGCAAAAGACATGAAAAGATAACAAAGGATAACATGACAAAGTTGGGAAGGATAGGCGAGACAGAAATCAGGCTTTTGTTGGCTTTCGAGAGGTTTACAGGAATAAAAACCATCGAGTGCTTTGAGTTTAACAACAATGTTGTCTACATTGTAAATCCTGCGCTTGCCAAAATTCTTGCCTTGAAGAAAAACAAAAAAAATCTTGAGAGGCTTGCAAGGTTTTTGAATAGAAAGGTTAAGGTTTTGGCTGCTCCCAAGAAAAACAAGGCTTCCATTCAAAAATTTCTCAACGCACTTCTTGAGCCCTACGCCATAAAATCACTTTTCATAAAGCGCAACATGGCAATCATAAATGCAGGTAAGCACAAAGCATTTTTGCTAGGTAAAAACAAAAAGAACTTGCCCCTTCTCAAGGATCTCTTCAACAAGTATTTTGGGATAGATGAAATTAAGATTAGATGAAGTTCTTGAAGTTGGCTGATGGGAAGAGAAAAGGAAGAGAGGGAGAGGAAAAGAAGAAAAAATAGAGGAAAAAAAGCGTTATGAAAGATAAAAAAGAAAGAAAAGAAAGGGCTGCAATCTTGCTTTCTGGAGGGAAGGACAGTGTTTATGCTTTCCACAAGGCTAAAGATAAATACAATGTTGACACAGCAATCATAATGCTTCCAAAAAATCCTGCTTCTTGGATGTGGCACGCAATAAATGCAAAATATGCTGTTGTTGTGGCAAGGGCGCTTGGGATAAAAAATGTTATAAGGAAAGTTACTGCAGGAGAAAAAGAAACTGAGTTGAAAGATTTGGAACAAGTGTTAAAGCATGTCAAAGAGCATGGAATCAAGACAATAGTGGCTGGAGCGATAGCAAGTAAATACCAGAAAGAAAGGCTTGAGCAAGTGGCAAAAAAATTAAGGCTTAAGCTCTATACTCCTCTATGGCAGAAAAAGTGGCAAGAAGATCAGTATGCTTACATGAAAAGCCTTCTGGCTTATGGCATAAAATTTATCATCGTCGCTATTGCATGCGAAGGAATAGATAAGCATTACCTTGGCAAGGCCATAGGAAAAAATGATTTGCAAGAGCTGCATAAAGCAAGCAAGAAGTATGGCTTCAACTTGAGCTTTGAAGGAGGAGAGGCAGAAACTCTAGCCATAGATGGCCCTCTTTTTAAATACAGCTTAAAAGTGAGTGGAGAGGTTATAAAGCGAGGCGCTTTTGAGTGGATTTATAAAATCAAAAAAATAAAATTGTGGAAGAAAGAGGGAGGGAAGAAAGATTTATAAATACTGTCGGATAAGTTTAAAAACAAAAACCAAAAATAAAACCAAAAGCAAAAATAAAAATAAAAAAGCAAAAAAGAGGTTAAAACAAAGCAAATAAAAAAATGGTTGAAGTACCAGATTCAAAAATCGAAGAGATCTGTGATGCCATAAGAGACATCATCAACGACATAGAGATAAAAAATCTCGATGGAAAAATCGAGGATGAGGCAGCAGAAGAGCTCAGAAAAGAGCTGACAAAAATCATAGAGATTTTGGAGGGGTTGTGAGAGCGGAGGGGGAGGAAAGTGGAGATAGAGGAAGATTGAAAAAAAGAAGGGAAGAAGCAGATTGGAGAGAATGAAGAGAAGAGTGTGGGAGAAGAGGAAGTGGGAGAAAGGGCTGATTGAGGGAAGAAAAGAAAAGAGAGGGGATGAAGCTTAAAAAAATAAAATGCGGGCGCAAGTGAAAAAAAAGAAGCATCCTTTGTTTTTAATTCTTGTCATAGCAGCAATAGCACTAATCATTTTACTTTTCTTACTTTCATATTTCTTCTTGCTCAAAACAAAGCATTGCAACGATGAGCAATGCTTCTTAACTGCTTTAAACAAATGCCAGAGATGCAGCTATGAGACAGATGAATGGAAATACTTGATAAAGGCAAAGAAAGACAGCATATGTGTTGTTAATGTTGAAAACAAGTTTCTGAAGGATGTCGATGCTGATATAGCTGAAAGGCTTAGAGGCAAGAGCATGGAATGCGCCATCCCTCTCACTCAGCAGCCAATAACAACCTTGCCACATGAAGACATTGATGCCTGTCATGGCCCCCTCAAGGAGGAGCTCCTAGCAGTAATGCTAGAAAAACTGCAAGAGTATGTTATTCAGCAGATAGGGAAATTTGAGTAGCTTGATTTTAGCCAATTATCTCTTTAATTTTGTTGATGATTTTCTCGGCATCTACTAGTGCACGCTTGGCACTTTTTTTATCAAAAATTTTATGAGGTATAGATACTTCTCCTTTAATAATATCAACATATTGGGCTCTTGCTCTTTTCCCAAGCCAAGTAAGCAAAGAGTAAACAAAGCCATATTCTCTTCCATAAAGCTCGATAAACTTTGTAATTTTCGCGGGATGGTCTTTTGGTATGGTCTCTCCTTTGAATGCAATAGCCGCAGAAATTGCTTGTTCCATTGCATCATAGCAATTTTTAACGACCTGTGACCATAGCGGCTTTTTGTCGCTAGAGTTTTTAAAAATAGCCTTGGCCGATTCTAAGGTTAAAAGTGCTTCTTTCAAATAAGCCCTAGCTTGTTCTTTTTGCAAACTCATTCTTCAAATTTGTCAAAAAATTTCTTTTGTCATAGACAATAATCATATGGGACAGAATTTCCTTTACAAACTTGCTTCCTTTCTTACAGCTTTCTAAAAACTCGTCTTTTTCAAAAATCTGGAGCATAATAATTTTGGTTTTTTTCTCAAAATTATTTTCGACAAGAAAGCTCTCCCCGCCCAGCCTATTCAGCATCTGCTTTGCATTATTAGTTATTATCAGTACATCGATGTCACTTCCTTCTGTTGCTGTACCTTTTGCTACAGAACCAAAAACAGCGAAGCTTTCTATATTTGTAAAAATTTCTTTATTATTACAGATATTGGCAAAAAAGAAATTTTCAATGAAATAGTGGAATTCTTTTTGTGGGATTTTCCATATGTTTAGGTGTACTCTTAAATAGTCATCTATAGCCAAGAATTTTGAACCTATTCCTTCCTCCTTCGTGGCTCCTACAAAATACAAAAACTCATTCAATCTATAACATTTATATGGTTTTGTTTTTGCTTGCCTTTTTTCCACTTCTCTTATCAAATCCAGTGCCAATAACTCTTTAATTTCTTTGCTGATTGCAGCCAAAGATATTTTCATTTCTCTTGCCAATTCCGCCTGTGTTTTAATCCCTCTACTAAGCAAATCAATTATCTTCCACTTGGTTTTTGAGATATTTAATATATTTAACATATTATCTAAATATATTAAAAATTTAAAAATCTTCTCTTTCTGTCTCATGTATGTTATTCAGCAGATAGGGAAATTTGAGTAGCGAGCGGAATTGAGATCGGTAAGACGTAAGACTTATTATCGATTATCTTTCATGTTTTTGAGATATTTGATATATTTAACATATTATCTAATCTAAATTTTCTATCCAATTTTTTTGTTCTCCTTCGTTGGCCAAATTTTTTCTAAAATCTTTTATCAAATGAATTCTCTTATTTTTATGTCTTTGATTTTTTTGTTAATTTTACTTAACAAAATTGGCTAAATTTGTTAATTGAATTTAACAACCGCTTTACTCAGCACTTAATCTTCCTTATCACAAACTCCTTAACTGCACTGAATTTTGGCAAGTCGGCTAAACCTTTTTGTCAAGAAAGTGGATAAAAGTATACGCTTTCCAAACATAAAAGTTCTAATTTATTTTTTTGTTAATTTTACCAACAAAAGCTTAATTTGTTAATTGAATTTAACAAATTATAGTAATTTGTCTATAACTCAATAGCTCTTTTATTCTTCAAAAGGCTCTCTTTTGTATTCTTGCAACCTATCTTTTGCCACATTGCCTGTTTTCCACCATTCATTGAGCAAAACCAAAAGCTCTTTCAAATAAGTACACAAAAGAGAACGAATTTTTAAATCTTTCGTTCTTTTTTTGAGAACGAATGTTTTTGTTGAAATCTCACGTAAGAAGCACACTGTGTATTATTTTGAAGCTTACAAATTTCTGCTAGTTTTTCAAATTTTTTTACAGGTATTCTGAACTCTTTTGTTAGTGAATTTAATTAATAAATAAGTTTTTCATAAGCTTATATTTTTTTAAAAAATACCTCTTTAGCAATTATATTTTCCAGGAGTTTTACTAGCCCAACAAGCTTTACTGTCACTGTTTTTGTATAAAACAAGATTGCCATCATCTTGAATACAAAGCCTATATGCATTGCCCGCACCATATATACATCCAGTACTTACGTAAACATCACCGCTGACATTTGCATTAGAAGTAATATGAACACTACCATCGTCATAAATTTTTGAATTTCCCAAAGAAGAAGAACCTGTCCATTTTGTAAGATAACTCTTTGTTCCGCTTCCAGTCACTCCTGCACTTGGCCACGAGCTTATGCAATTACCATTTATGCAAAATCCTGACGCATTAACTTTCCCAGCTACATCCAACTTGTAAGCCGTATCAGGCGTTTTCCCGATGCCGACGTTGCCAGTGTTTGTTATTATTAAATGATCTGCACTCGAACCACCAAGGCTTAACCCTCCTAAAGCCGATAACTGCCTAATTTGTGCCCTTCCACCACCTGTAGAATTGAAGAAAACAATTCCTGGCATTCCACCCGGTGTTGTTAATGTAATAAGTCCTGATGTTACATTGGCACGTATGTTGCCCTTCACATCTAGAGTTGCATTAGGATTCGTTCCAATACCAACTTCACCGGTATCTCTTATTACTAATCCTTGAATCCCATTAGGGCTAAAGTGATAAGCGGCATGAGTTTCTTTCGATCCACCACCTACATCCACATAATAAACATAAGTTTCTAAATCCAAATAGCTCTGCGGAGTGGAAATTATTCGAAATGCTTTTCGCCTTCCTTCAAGAGTGCCACTCAAATTAATATCTAATCTGGTTACTGGTTCCGTCGTCCCGATGCCGACATTGCCATCAACAATCAATGTATGCACTCTTATGCCTTGCATCCTGCTCCAATTTGCAACATCGAGAGTGGCGTTTTCTGCTGCTGAAGGATACCCAACTGCTATGGATTTAAGAACAGATAAGTTGTTGACAGATAGTATGTCAAAAGAACCTTTTTGTCCGTTTTGTGCGCTGAAAAGCCCCAAGCTCAGACAAAAAACTATAAGCACTAAGCCAAAGCCCAACATCAAACCGCTCAGCCTTCTCATCCTCTTTTTTGCCTTTTGCTTTTTTGCCTTTTGTTTGTTTTCTTTAATTGTTTTCAGCTATTTAAAAATTTTTCGCTTTGCTGCTTCGTTTTTCCATGTAAGTTTTTTGATTGTCAAATGTCTGTTTTGCCCCCTTAGTAAAGCAGGCCAAAAAGATAAAGTGAAAGTTCATCTTTTTTTAACCCAAGGCCTTCTTTAACAACAAAAGCATTCATGGTTTTTGCTATTTGGCTATAGCTTTTTGATGGTCCACCAACTTCAAAAACAAAACCATTTTTGACAAAATCCGGAGTTCTTCTTTCTATTCCTGTCTTAAGATAATGACATTCTCCTACATGCTGAACAAAGAAATCTTCTCTCAGGCTGCCTTTCTCAGCTACCACGCCATAATAAGAGCAAAGAGCAGCCCTAAACGACAGCGGCATCAATATCTTTTCCTCCTTTCTGACAGCCTTTTTGCCTTTGCCAAGAGGAGGGATAGCATAGATTATTCCTGCCTGTGCCAAAGAGCCAATAATTTCTTTCACCAGCTTTATACTAACTCCCAAAGAGGAAGCCAAACTAGAATAGCTTATCTCTGCAGGTAAGGAAGTGGCTAGTATTTTAATTGTCTTAAAAACATTATCGATGTAATAAACATCTATTTCTCTTAAATAAGCCAAGTCGTATCTGATTGTTCTCTCGACAATATTAACATAAACTTCTTTTGTCCTTTCAAAAAATGCTGCAGGAAGGGCATCGAAATGTAAGTAAGGAGAGAAAAAATGTAAATAAGGTGCTATTTCCTTTTCCAAATCTTTTCCTCTTTCTACTATATCCCTAATACCAACCTTCGGCAAAAGCTTTTTGGTTTTGAAAAAGATATATTCTCTAAACGAAAGGGGTTTGGTGTGATAAAAGCTGGCCCTTCTTGATAGCTCCGATCCCTTTGCCTTTAACATTATGGCAGAAGAACCTGACAACACTATCTTGGCTCTTGTTTCATCGAAGAAAATCTTTATGTCTTTTTCCCAGTTAGGCAAAGCATGTATTTCATCGATAAGGAAAATCCTATAGTCCTTTGAATAAGCATAGTGAAGAAAATCTAAGAGGTCAATATTATGCTTAAGCAAGATTTCTGCATTGATAAACATTGCATTTTTCTCTCTTCCGTAAAGCTCTGCCAAAATAGTAGTCTTTCCACTGCCTCTTACACCTGCCACAATAAACACTCCGCTGTTTTTGTTTAAAATCTCTTTCACAATTTCTGCACTAAGCGGCCTGAGTTCTTTTACTTTACTTCTCTCAGCTATAGCAGCTGAAACAGTCAATATGGATGCAAATGTTCCTTCTTCCATTATTTTTTTAGTGAGGGATGTTTAAAAATCTTTCCTTCAGGAAAGTTTTTCTTCAAAATTTGTTGCCTGTAGGAAAGTTTTTTAGCCCTCTCCTATTCTACTTGCTAATGCCTTTTTAGGCTTTCTAACCTTAATACGCGTCACGATGCCGATATTGCCAACATTGTCGACTGAAGTTAGTAATATAAATTTCTTAGCGTTACAAATGCCGCTGGATTTTTGATTTAATCCATGCAAAATAAACTTATAATAATTATACTCATGAGTATATTTCAATTTATCGACAAAGAAAAAAGCTGAAAGGGGAGAATAAGCAAAAGATAAAACAAAGCACTTTTTTACAAAATTTTCTTTCATCCTTAACAATTTTGTTAAGCATAAGAGAAAAATTTGTAAACAAAAGCTCGTCGAGATTTATAAAAGTTGATTTGGTTTAATAAAAGATGTCATTAAAGTTGACGTGTTAAGCTTTAGGATAAAAATCTGATTTTCGATTTGGCTTATTTGGCTTTGGCTTATCGCAACTTATGCCCAAGCTTTGCAAAAATGTCCCTAATCTTTAGTGCATCCTTGTCAGGCCATGGCTTCGATTCTGCTATGATCGTTATGCTGACATTTCTTTTCAAGATTTCTTTGGCAAGAGGCAAGAAGTCAGGAGCTTTATCGATCATTGTATGAATATCAACATATTTCTTTGTTTTTGCATTGTATTTCATGTTAGAGAAATGGCTGTTTATGTGATCAAGCTTGAGCGGCTTCAACTTTTCGAAGACCTCTGCATAATCTATGCTTCCTTTTTCACAAAAAATATGGGCAAAATCTATATACGGAATAACTTGCCTGTTTTTTATATCTAAACAAAAGGCTATTACTTCATCTAAAGGAGCAAATTGGTTTGGCTTGGCCATTGTTTCTATACCAATCTTCACATCATTCTTTTCCTTCTTCAGCTTTTCCAAAATTTCAAGGAGATGATGCTTTACAATCTCTGCAGTCTTTTCTTTTTGCTTGGCATAATATGCTATATGTACAGCTATAGCATCCGCACCAAGCTTTTTTGCCCTATCTGCAGTATCCAAAATCATTCTCTTGCTAGCATCAACAACACTCTTCTTTTCGCTTGCAAGGTTTATGAAGTAAGGCGCATGGACAGAAAGCCTTATTCCAAGCTCCTTGGCCAATTTTCCTATTGCCTCAGCTCTCTCAGGGCTTAGATAAATATTCCTAACAAACTCTATCTCCTGTGCATTTAAACCATTTTCCTTGAGCCACTTCAAAGAGCCTTCTGTTCCAGGCTCCTTGGCTTGAGTTGCATTTCCTGCAGGTCCGACAAAGATCATGAAAAACTATAGTATGAAATTTTAAAATTTTTGCGTGCTAAATTTCGCGGCTTTGCTGAATGCTTCCTTTATTATTTTTCCTATGCCCAATCTTTAAAATAAAAATCTTATCTGAGTAGCATCGATATCTAATATCACTCGATAATACCAACCCTCACAGCTTATAACCTTTATCGCCGATTAATTTTATGACATAGCGTTCAGGCTTTATTCTTATCCTTTTCACTTCTCAGCTGTTTTGGAGAAAAAATGTCATAAACCATCAATATAGCCTAAGTTCTTTTTTTATTTTAGACAATGGCTTAACCTTGCCGCTTTTAACTTTTCTTGCTCTCTCCAATTCTTTTTTGGTCTCTTCAGATATTTCTATCGAATTTTCTTTTTTCGAGCTTTTTCTGAAGTTCTTTGCTTATTAATTTATGCTGTTTAGCGAAAGATTTTTAAATTTAAATTTTTTCCCTTTAAGGGGAAAGTTTAAATTAAAATTTTCCCCCTAAAATGGAAATTGAAAAAATAAGAGATTACATAATAAGTTTTCAGAAAGCGCAATTCCCTTCATTAATACCTAGAGAACTCAGTATATCTCCAAAAACTACAATAATCAATACTCTTATAGGTCCTCGACGAGCAGGAAAAACATATTATTTTTATCAATTGATGTTGCCTTTGGACAGATCAAAAGTAATTTATCTTAATTTTGAAGATATCAGGCTTGAGAGTATTTTGCCCAAAAATTTTTTAGATATTGTAAATTTGCACATAGAGATTACAGGGAAAATGCCAGAATACATTTTTCTTGATGAGCCACAGATCATAGAAGGATGGGAAAAAGGTGTAAGAACATTGTTTGATCAACATAGATATAAGATCATCATTACAGGATCATCTTCTAAGCTGTTGAGCAAAGAAGTGGCAACTCATTTGAGAGGAAGAACGATCATACATCTTTTATTACCATATAGCTTCAACGAGTTTCTTATTGCTAATGATGTAAAACTACAATGGCCTATGAGCTCAGAAGAAATAGCCACGACTAACCACTACCTAAACCTTTGGCTTTACTGGGGGGGATATCCAGAAGTTGTTAAGGCTGGTGAAATAGAAAAAATGAAACTTTTAGATACTTACAAAGACTTGATTGTATATAAGGATATCATAGAGAGATATAGAGCAAGGTCTCCGCTTCTGGCTAAACTTTTGATTGACCATCTTTTCTCAGCTTTTGCAAAAGAATTCAGCATTAATTCTTTTTTCAATGTTTTAAAATCAAGAAACATCGAGGTAAGCAAAAAAACCCTATACAGTTATCTTTCATTCATAGAAGATTCTATGAGCATTTTTTTATTAGAAAGATATTCACCAAAAATAAAGGAAAGAAGGCTTTCCAATAAGAAAGTTTATTTATGTGACAATGGATTGGTGTATAAGCAAGGAAAAGAAAAATCGAAATTGATGGAAAACGCAGTCTTTTTGCAGTTAAAAAGAATTCAAAGCCTTAATCCAAAAATAAATCTATTTTATTGGAAAGATTCCAAGGGGGAAGTGGATTTTGTAGTGATGGAAGAAAAAGAAATCAAAAAATTGATCCAAGTGACTTTTGCCGATTCAAGAGAAAGCATAGAGGAAAGAGAAATTAATAGCTTGATCATAGCATCAAAGCAATTAAAATGCAAAACATTAGAAATCATAACATGGAATTATGAAGGATCGGAAAAGATAAGTGGAAAAACAATAGCTTTTATCCCTCTATGGAAATGGCTCCTCTATGGAAATGGCTCCTTACTCAAAACTAAATTGTAACGCCTTCGCCTTCTAGACATTCATTTTTTACCATTCTCTAAAACAGCTTGCAAACTTTAACTTACATTGCCTATTTTGTTTCTCTTGTTGCTTTTTAGCATTACAAAATGGTAACAAAACGAAAGGTTTAAAAAGTCTAAAAGCATATAAAAATATGGGGCTTAACAGGGAGAGGAAAAAAATAGAAAACGCTTTGAACAGATGCTTGTCTGCACAGAATTCTGATATAGCTCGTGACATAGAAACGCTTTTCGGATATCAGCTTAACGAGCTAAACAGGGGCTATAGGTTTTTAAATAGGCTAAACAGCAAAAAAACCAAAGAGGCTGAGCAATTAAAAAAAGCACTGAAGAATGAGTTGAACAGCTTTACTTTTGGAATTTTTCTTGAGACAGCAGTAGAGTGGAAAAAACGAAGGGGCTTGCCGCTTGACAAATGCCTGGAAAAGATGTTTGAGATTGCCAATGGCTATGAAAACATAAAGACCTTGGGGCTTAATTACAGCAACATCATGAAAGGCTTGTGGAATGCATACAATGCTGCAAACAATGGCTTAAACAATATCTTGAAGGCAATGGTAGAAAGCCACCAAAAAGGCACTTATAGGGGCGATCATATAATTAACTTCTACAAAAATTATTTAGGGCTAAAGGACATAAGCATCGCATTAGAAATTGAGGACAAAGAACTTCCTGTAAAGCTATCAAATGCCTTAAATTATGGCATGAACTTTCTTTGTGCAGCAAGCCAAACGGCAGAGAAAGATCCCTTGGTTAACTCTTCGCGTCTCTATTCCGATGCAGGCTTGAATGAATATAGCAGAGTGAAAGATATAATAAGGGATATAGCAAGGGGAATAGAAAAAAAGGCCAAGGTTGACTTTGAGCGTTTGGAGAATGACATTAAGCAATTCGATTCAACCATCGATGCATGGGCTGAAGATATGGCAGAGATAGTTGGCAAGGCTCAAGACTTTTATCTGCAAAAGGCAGAGCAGCTAGCATCTGAAGCCGATCCACGATACAAAGCTTACTTGAACAAGTTTATTGACCTAACGCGCTCCCACTCACAGCTCTTGCAAGAAGACAGCGAAGATATAAGTCATATGCTAGATGTCCTCAATCCTAACAAGCACGTCAACATCAATGCAGAAATGAAAGAAGAGGGGAAAAGAGAGGGAAAAAAAGAAGAAAAAGCAGGTTTAAAGCTTTATGAATTCTACAAAACCTTAAAGGAAAAAAACCCTCACAGCCTAGCAAAGCTAGTAATCGACATAGAGCTAACCTACATCAACAGCCTAAAAAACATAGGCCATGCACTCAATTTTTTGACCTTTGGTTTCTAAATTTTTTTGCACTATAATGCAAAAATTTTTAAACTTTTATGCATTATAAGATTTTATGATAAGAGATGCCCTCATATTGCAAAAACGGGAATTGGAAGAGAAATTAAAAGAGAGGTATATAAAAAGAGAGGTAGATATCAAAAAATTTTATAATGATTTGATAAAGGTGATCATTGGGCCTAGAAGAGCTGGTAAATCTTTTTTTGCCATCCATCTTTTAAGCAAATTAGGGAATTTTGGTTATGTAAATTTTGAAGATGAAAGGCTTCTTGGCCTAACTAATTATGATGAGTTAATAAATATAATAAAATCTTTATACAACAACCCCAAATATCTCTTATTCGATGAAATTCAGAATTTGGAAAAATGGGAATTATTTGTCAATAGATTAAGAAGACATGGCTACAATATAGTAATCACTGGTAGTAATTCAAGGCTATTAAGCAGGGAGCTTGCCACATTTCTTACTGGTAGGCATATGCAGATTGTTATATTTCCTCTTTCTTTTGAAGAGATATTGAAAATGGAAAAGAAAGAATTAACAAAAGCAGAAATTAAAGAAAAGCTTTTCAATTATTTAACTTATGGTGGATATCCGGAACCTTTAGTTAAAGGTTTAAATTATAAAGACTATCTTTCCACTTTATTTGATTCTATAATTTACAAAGACATAATCAAAAGGTTTAAGATAAGGCATATTCAAGCAATAGCCGACTTAGCCAATTTTTTAATTTCAAATACAGCGAAAGAATTTTCTCTCAATACTTTAGCAAAATTAACAAAATGTAAAAGTGTCCATACCATACAAAAATATCTAAGTTACTTAGAAGAGGCTTTCTTATTCTTCATGGTAAAGAGGTTCTCTTTTAAAGTTAAGGAACAAATTGCTCAAAATAAAAAGATATTTTGCATAGATCCTGGCTTTATTCATGCGAAAGCATTCAGATTTAGCAAAGATATCGGAAAGTTATATGAGAATGTTGCAGCAATTAGGTTGAAAAAATTGGAAATGGAAAACAAAATAGAGTTGTTTTACTGGAGAGGTGAAAAAGAAGAAGTAGATTTTGTCGTTAAACAGGGATTAAAGATTAAACAGTTGATTCAGGTTTGCTCTGATATAGGAGATATCAAAACAAAGCAAAGAGAAATTAGGGCTTTGTTGAAAGCAAGTAAAGAGTTGAGATGCAAAAATTTGCTTGTTTTGACAGAGGATTATGAGGGAGAAGAGCAAGCGGAGTGGTTTGGGATAAAGCGAAAGGTTAAGTTTGTGCCTTTATGGAAGTGGTTGTCACTCCCATATCAAACCTAGAAGGCTAAGTTTTGTTTCTGTTGTTTCTTTGCACAGGATTGTCCAGCAGTATTCCCAAAATATCCAAACTTTAACCTCATCCCAACCCCTCATCAGGCTTCTCAAAAGAAAAAGAAAAAAGAAAAGAAAAAGGGAAAAAACAAATTTTCCCTTTACTGGATCACAACAGCTGTTGCGCTGCTGGTGTCAAGCTTAGCAGATGTCTTGCCTGCCAAGCCGCTTATGCCTTCGGCAACAGCCCTGCATGCCTTTCTTGTGTCACTTCCTTCCCATCCTGCAACAAGCAATGCCTGCTTGCCAGAGCTGTAAGGGTTGTCAAGCAATTTCACAATTGCCTGCCCTTCTCCACTAACTCCGGTAGCATTTTGCCATGCAGGATCGCTACCATATGTTGGATAGCTCAAGCCTAGCAATTCAGCAGCCACTCTGTTGATAGCAGATCCTCCAATCACTATCAAGTTCTTTGCTTTTAGCTCACTTGTTAGCTCTGTGTCCTTTACAGCAATGACTCCTCCTGTAGGTGCTCCTGCTGCTGCACTAAGCTCTGGTATCGTTGCTAGTTCCTCACTGACATATGCTTTTGCAACCACTTCTTCTTCTGGATACTCTATCGTCAAATCATTCTTATCCTTGTCATTCCATCTCCATATAGTACCCCATCCAGGTGTTGCACTGTCACGAGCAAGATAATAGTCCGAACCTTCCTTTTCTCTTAGCGATGAAGTTGTGCCACTTATCGTTCCTATTTCAACATCGTCATCGCTAGATGATACAATTGTAAATGCTCCCTGGCTTACAGGTGTGCTTTCTGAATTAAATAACTCAAACTTAACTGCACTCCCATCAAAACTTAAATCAACGTAACCAGCCAGACTTGTCTTAAAGTCTTTTACAGGGCATTTTATCGTATCAACTGCTGCAACTTTGTTGGTTGAGTTATCTATGTTTAACTTTATTGTTGTAAATCCTAAATCGAATTCTGTGTCTGCTGCATCATTATAAGTAAACTCTGTGTCCCACCCTTTGAACTTTATTGTTTTATCACTTTCCCTAATTCTTGCAATTTCAACAATTCTTGCTTCACAACCGTCAGAGCTAACAAGCAATTTCATACCATTGACATTATCAAGATCAGTACTTGCTTGGAAATAGTTATTTGCTGCACCACTACCTATTAACAAGTTACCTTTGCTTGTCTGGCCTTCTGTTATTACAGTCATTGTTGCTCCTGAAGGTACCATGTCACTATTTTTCATATCACCAGGATAAACATTTGTATTATCAGCTTCATCAGTCACTGGAATTATTAAATCATCACCTTTAACATTCTTCAACCTAATTTCACCGTCATCTGCACCTGAACTAAAGGTTATTGTTTCTGTTTTTTTGTCAAGACCTTGGAAGGTATACTTAAATCTGCCCAAAATTGGATCTGTCCAACTTTCACCAGGTTTCAAATAAACCTCGTCCTCTGGAGCATATTCTATACCAATCTCTAAAAGCTTATGATTTGCTGCATCAACGATTACATGGCCAACTGAGCCATCAACATCTTTGTCATTTACTCTTACTTCTTCTCCATCTTTTATTTCAATCTTTTCTGCACCAAGCCAGAATTGAACTCTATCATTTCCTGGTGCTCCTGGCTGTGGTCCTTCTGTTCCTTCATTAGCCAAAGTAGCTTTAACTCCAATTTCTACTCCATCTGCTAAGGGATAGGTATCGCCTTCTGCCATCTTATCAGTTTGTTCTCCATTAACTTCAAAAACCACGCTCACTGGGACTTCGTTATCATAAACACCTAAAACCTTGATTTCGTATGTTTTGTTTCCAAAGGTGTATGTTTTTGTTTCATACTCTCCTTGGTCAGCTTCTAAAGCTCCTGCCATCAATGTAATGCCTTTGAGATCACCAACTGTTGGAGTTACACTAGTTATTGTATATTCTCTGCCAAGCATCTTTATTTTTGTAAGCCTAAAGTCCTCCAGTGTTTTAGTATTATCATAAAGGACTGGATTATCGAACTTTAAACTATAGTTAAATGCTGGCAAAGCATAGTTGTCATCAATGAACAAGTAGGTTGTTGCTTCTCTTGGCGATTCTTTAGCCCTTAGCAAATCTACCACATTTGTATTATCAACAAACTTAAGTTTCTGGGTGTAGGTTACGTCATTTCTTGTTACTTTTGTTTCTTTGTAAGTTCCATCTGCCAAAAGTGTTGGTAAATCTGTTTTGTCTAGAGCAGAATCGATATCAGCGAAGCTCTCACCATAGTTCAAGTCGTTTCCAGGAGCTTCTATCAAATGAGCCTCTCCTGTCACTGGTGCTGATGGGCCTTGACTAACAGCGCTCAGAGCCTTTACGAACTCTATGGCTCCTGCAGCATCTTCGCTGCTAGCCGGAGGTGCACCATAAACAATCGCAACATCGCTTCCAAAGTTTTTCCATTGGTCTATGCTGCTGATGGCAAAAGCTAGGCTGCTTCCCATAAGCAGAGCACTGGTTAAGACAGGTATTGCTTTTTTCAAGTTCAGTTTCATTTTACCTTCTTTTTTTATTTAATTTTATTTTTTGTTTTGTTTTATTTTTGCCGCTCTAGCTTCTTGCTTAAGCCGCCTCTCCCTTTCTTTGTGGGAGTTAAGAGCCATGGGCTTTGGCTTTTGCCTTGCCCTGTTGGCTTGGGCTTAAGCCAAGCATAGCGGCATGTAGTGTTTTAGAGAATTACTTCTTTACTACTTTTGCCGCTGCAGCGCTAATTTCCTAAGCCTAGGCCTGCCAAAAGTCAAGCCAAAACAAGCCATAGCTAAGCTTCTAAGCCCTAAGCCCTTGCCAAGCCTTATTTTGCTTGGCCAGCTTAGCTAGCTATAGCCTCTTTTGGCTGCTTTTAGCGTAATAAGCTATAAAAGGGGGTTTAAAAAGGTTTTTGCTACTGCAATAGTACTTTTTAAAAATATATTTTTTCCTTCAACTTTGGCACAAAAAACTGCATTTTTCGTCGATAACTTTGGCACTTTGTTTAAAAACTTTATGCTACTATTGTTGGATGGTGGAGAAAAAAGTGGCAAGGAAAGTGCAAAGAAAGGCATGGCTTGGAAAGCAAGGCTGATGGTGGGAGAAAAGTTGTAATAAAAAAGTTGCTTTTTAAAATATATTTTTTAGCTAAGTGCTTTTAGCAAACCCCTATGCAAAAAATATATATTTTTGTTAATATCTTGTTTTTAACCCCCAACAAAAATATATAGGATAAATTGTTAATAAATCTTCGGAAATGCTATCAAAAATGCCATGCTAATGTTAAATGCTAAATCCTCAAAACTTCTTTATATATGGCTTGTTTGTTTAGGTTGTTGTAAAGCCTTAAGCAGGCTTGTTGGTATTGGTAGCTGCTATGGCTCTGGCTGTCCTGGCTGTCTTGGCTTTCTTGACTTAAGTTTTGGCTTATGGCTTTTAGCAATGGAATAAAGTCTTTATCATTGCTGATTAAAGCAATTTGGTTTTGCAGGCTTGGGTTTTGTTGGTTTTGCGGGCTTTGCGAGTTTTGGTTTTGTGAGTAGAGATAGAGGCTTAGGGCAAAAAGTTCTTTATCTGCCTTGCTCAAATTCAGGTTTAGCTGAGAGGCAAAATAACTGATGTATGCCTCAACTTGCTTAGGAGGCTTGAGTTTTGGCATGTTGTTTAGAAGTTCTTCATCAAGGTTGGCAAGCCTGTTAAGCATGTAAAATGTTTCTCTTGCCTTCTTGCACTTTTTAGCATTATAAACAAAATTCCTCATAGCCCTTATTCCCTTCTTGATTTCTGATGCAATGGCTGGAGTTATGGCAATCTTTTGCTTATATGCTTTCACAATTTGATTCAAAAAGACTGCATAATCTATAGCATTAGTAATAGGCTCTTTCTCTATCCTCACTGGCCTTTCTGCTCTTGCATAGACATAGCGCAGCAAGTTTTTGCTCCTTTCTAAGACAATGGCAGAGGTGTCTAAAAGCACAAAGTCGCTAGCCTTTATTATCTGCTCGAGACTTTCTTTTACTTGCTTCAACCCTGGCTTGCTTTCTTTTTGCGCTTGTGCTGTTGGTGCTGTTTGCGCGGCTTGTGTGGCTAATGAGGCTTGTGCTTGCATGGCTTGCATTCTTTTTTTGAACCTTTTAAGCTTTAAATCTTTTAACGACAAGTTTTTTAATCTATCAGCTTAATTAATAATGGCGAAAAATCAAAGCAAAAAAGAGAAAAGCGCTGTTGAAAATGATGGAATTGGCATTAGCGATGAGTTGATTACTGCTTATGCCTTGGAAAATGCATTGTTGCATGAAGGAAAGGCTAAGACTGATGCTGTGCTGGCTAAGCTTTTTAGGCATGGGCTGAAGAAAGAGGCCTTGGATGAAGCAAGGAAAAGGGTTGAGGCTATTGTAGAGCATGTCAATGGGCTTAGCATAGAAGAGCAGGAAAAGAGGTTTAGTGGCTTGGCTGCTTTGTTGCCAGAACGCAAGCATGAAAGGAGGCTTGAGCTTGATGTGACTGGAGTAAAGCAAGTTGTGCTTAGGCTTGCTCCCTTTCCCTCTGGCCCCTTGCACATAGGCAATGCCAGGCCATATCTGCTTAATGACTACTTTGCCAAAAAGTATGGCGGAAGGCTGCTCCTTGTTATAGATGATACTATTGGCAGTGAGGAGAAAAAGATAGTGGAAGAAGCATATAAGCTAATACCAGAAGGCCTAAAATGGCTTGATGTAGGGTTTGAGGAGCCTATAATCTACAAGAGTGACAGGCTGGAAATTTATTACAAGTATGGAGAAAAGTTGATAGAAAAGGGCAAGGCCTATGTTTGCTTTTGCAGTGCTGAAGAGTTGAGGAAAAATAGAGAAAGGGGCATAGAGTGTGAGCATAGAGCTTATAGTATAGAAAAAAACCTCCAGGAGTTTAGAAACATGCTTAAAGGAGAATATAGGGAGGGAGAGGCTGTGCTAAGGATAAAGACAAACATGAAGCACAAAAATCCTGCGTTTAGGGATAGGGTTATTTTTAGAATCTCAGCAACACAACATCCAAGGTTAAAAAACACTGAGCCAGTTGTTTGGCCGATGATGGAGATGGCATGGGCGATAGATGATTACTTGCTTGGCATAACACATGTGATAAGGGGAAAAGAGTTGATGATAGAGACAGACATGGAAAACTATATCTTTGACATTTTTAACTGGCCCAAACCAAGGTTTATCCATCTAGGCCTCTTAACCATAGAGGGAGTAAAGTTGAGCAAGTCGAAGAGTCAGGAAGAAATAGCAAAAGGGGTTTATTTTGGCTGGGATGATCCTAGAACATGGAGCCTACAGAGCTTAAGGAGAAGGGGTTTTAGGCCAGAGGCCATAAGGGAATTTTGCTTAAGCTTTGGCATAAACCCAAGCGAAGTAACAGTGCCTCTTGAAGTGCTTTACAGCTTTAACAGAAAATATGTTGAAGACAGCAACAGATATTTCTTTATAGCAAATCCTATTCTAATAAAAATAGAAAATGCTCCTGAGCTAAAGGCAAGCATCCCCTTACATCCAAACCATCCTGAAAGAGGCCATAGGATTTTGTGGAGCAGCAATGAATTTTACATAAGCTTAGATGATTACAAAGAGATAAGAAAGGCAAGAGAAGGAAGTATGTTTAGGCTCATGAACCTCTTCAATTTTTACAAGAAGGCTGAGACTTTTTATTTCCACAGCATAGAGCTGAACAAGAGTTTAAATGCAAAACTTATCCATTGGCTTCCCAATGCTAAGCATATTGCTGCTAGGGTTTTAATGCCAAACGGCGAGATTGTTACAGGCCTTCTTGAAAGCAATGCAAACATTGAGCCTGGCCAGGTAGTGCAGTTCGAGAGATTTGGGTTTGTAAAGCTCGATGCCATCAAAAGGATAAAGGCTGATGAAGCCAATGAAAAGAAAAGTCAAAAGGTCTATGAATTTTGGTATCTGCACAATTGAATTTTTGCTTTGCTAAGGCATGTGAGGCATGCCTGCATTTGCCTAAATTAATGCATTAATCAAAAAATTTATAAAATCAAAAATAAATTAATATGTTAATGAAAAGGCTTTTGGACAATGCAGAAGAATTTTTGAAAGCAGGTGAAGAAAATCTGGAAAAGCAAAGATTTAACGCTGCCGTTTCAGATTTTTTCAAGGCCATAGTAATTTTTTGCGACTATCTGATTTACAAACAGGTAAAAATCTTGCCAAAAAATCACATCGAGAGATTTTCTTTGCTTAAAGTACATTTCAACCAAATCTACAAAGAAGTTTCAAGGCTATTCAGCCTATATACAAAATCCTACAACCAAAAATTAAATGCAAAGGATGTTTTAAAAGTAAAGACATATGCCAACCAACTCAAAACTTATATTGCTGGCAAGTAAGAAATTGAAATCTTTGCTTAGCAGCAAAGAGATAATCGACATAATTATCTTCGGCTCTGCAGTCAAGGGAAAAGTTATTCCTAGAGACATAGACATAGCTGTTATATGCCACACAAAACCATCCAAGCAACTACAAAAAAAATTGGCTAAGCTTAAAGGATTTCATGTAAGTATTTTAACTGTAAAGGATTTTTTTACTAGGCCAGCTCCATTCATCACAGCCTTGTTTGCAGAAGGCTACAGCATAAAAAACAAAAAGCCACTTGCCGAGCATTTCGGATTTTTGAATAGGGCGATGTATTGCTATAATCTATCTTCTTTACCACCTTCACAAAAGGTTAGGATAGTGAACATTTTGAGGGGAAAAAAACGTGAGGCTGGTTTGATAGAAAAAAACAAAGGGGAGTTTATTGCCAAACAGGTTTTTGTTGTGCCGCCAGAAGCCGATAAGCTTTTCGAAGACCTTTTTGGCAATTTCAAAATAAAATACAAAAAATGGTTTTTGTTAATGCATTAATAAAAAATGAAAAAAATAAAGAAAAAGAATAATGCGTTAATCAAGAAAAGGTTTCTTTTGGCTAGGCTTCATAAAAGCAAGATTAGGATAGGCAAAAAGGCTTTGCAGCATTTAATCAGGCTGCTTCAGAAAAATTGCCTTGAGTTTATAGAGATTTTGGAAAGGGAGCTGATAGTTAGGGGCAAAAAGACTTTGACAGTAAGCGACATCGATTCGGCTTATGAAAAACTAATGGCAAAGGAGGTTGCATGGGAGATTTGAAAAACAAGGCGAAAGCAACAAAAAATAAAAAGAATAAAAAGAATAAAATTTTAAATACAATCACTTTATTTTTTATGCTTGATGCAAACTACATAAGACAAAACCCACAAGAAGTTAAGGAGCTGTTGAAAAAGAGGTTTCTAGATGAAAGCCTCGTCGATAAATTTCTTGAAGCTGACAAAGAGTTTAGGGAAATAAAGAAGAATGTAGATGCATTAAGGGCAGAGAAAAATAAAATTAATGTGGAAATAGCAAAGGCTAAGGCAAGGGAAGAGAAAAACAAGTTGATAGAGAAAGGGAAGAAAGTGGAAAAGCAGCTAGCAGAGCTTGAGGCAAGACTGCCAAGGCTAGAAGAAGAAGTCAAAAAGCTTCTGTATGCTTTTCCAAACAAACTTTTGGCAGATGTGCCTATAGGCAGAGAAGAGCAAAACAAGGTTTTAAGACAGAGTGGTAAGGCAGAAAAAACAGAAAAAATGGCCTTGCACCATCAAGACATACTTGTTCCTGCAGGCCTGCTCGACACAACAAAAGCAAGTGAAGTGGCTGGAGCAAGATTTTTTTATCTGAAAGGCAAGCTTGCAGAGCTCAACCTTGCTTTACAAAAATTTGCCTTAGACAAGTTAGTGACTAAAGGATATAAAGCAATAGTGCCGCCTTACATGCTAAAAAGAAAGCTCTACGAGGGAGTTATAAGCTTTGATACTTTTGCAGAAGCTATTTATAAGATAGAGAATGAAGACCTTTATTTAATAGCGACAAGTGAGCATAGCATAGCTGCATTGCATAGCGATGAAGTTTTGCAAGAAAAAGATCTGCCTTTGAAATATGTTGGCATAAGTCCATGCTTTAGAAAAGAGGCTGGGGCGCATGGAAAAGACACCAAAGGAATTTTTAGGATACACCAATTCAACAAGATAGAGCAATTCATTTTTTGCACTCCAGAACAAAGCCAAGCGTTGCACGAAGAAATGATAAGCAATGCTGAGGAAATCGTAAAGGCTTTAGAGATTCCATACAGGGTTGTGCTTTTGGCAAGCGGCGAGACGAGCAAAGTATCTGCTAAAACATACGACATAGAGGCATGGTTTCCAGGGCAAGGAAAGTTTAGAGAAATAGCGAGTGGCAGTAATTGCCTAGATTTCCAGGCAAGGAGACTCGGCATAAAGTTTTATAGAAATAACCAAAGGATCTTTGTCCATACTCTCAACTGCACTGGCCTAGCAATAGAGCGAGTTCTTGCTTGCATAGCAGAAAACCACTATGATGAAAAAGCTAAAGCTATAAAGTTGCCAAGAGCATTGTGGCAATACACAGGCTTCAAAGAAATCACGCTTGCTTAACTACTCCTTAGCTATTCTTTTTCTTCTAAACTTTCTTCTAAAAACTTTTCTCTTATTTTTGAAAAATTCATATATTTCCTATATGCAACTGGAGCTACGCCGGTAAATTTTTCGAAATAATACTTAAACAAATGTGGATTGCCATCAAAAAGTAATTTAGCTATGGTTTTACATTTAAAGCCTTTTTCCAACAACCCCCGCGCTATTTCAACCTTTTCCTTCATTTTTGTATTTAACTCCTCTCTCTGCTTTTGCCATGGCAAATAGGAAAAAGAATAAAAAAAGGATTTTTTGGAAGGCAAACAATAAGCATTTTCAAAACAATAAGCATTTTCCAAATTGCCATAGATAAAATCTCTAATCTTCAAAGCAGTAGTGCTATAAAATACTGTATAATCATTTTTTATTTTTCTTTTCTCTATTCCTGCATGCTCTGCTAAAGCATCACATAGGCCTTGCAAAAAAGTCTTGTTGAATGAAATCCCTAACACTGCATATCTTTCTCCCTTGTAGTTTATTTTTGTAAGCCTGCCTTTTGCATCTATAAAACCTCTGATGAAATGGCTTAGATATTTTTCTTCAATATTGGGAAAGCTGCGCTTTTGCATATTAACCAAGCCTATTTCCTCTAGCTTAGACAAAACTTTTTCAGGCATTGTAAATTGGATGAAATAAGAGTATCTGCGAGGATGTTTAATGGTTGAGTATGGCAAGGCCAACTCTTTCTTAACAATCTCTACCAGCTCTGAATGCTTGGATCTAAAAATAAAATGCGAATGCTTTTTACCATATTTGTGATAACACCCATAAAGAGCTCCCAAAACATAGTATTTGTTTGGAGTCTCTTTGCTAAGAAAGTTTTCTATTCCACTATAAAGCTTATCGACTTTGTATTGGCGTACAGCTATGTCTCTTGACTTCAAAAAATGGCGCACTGTACTTTCTGAACAACCATACTTTTGGCCTATTTCTGTAAGACTGACTCCTTTCTCCACTAGCCCAAATATCTCTTCTACTTTTCCTTCAAGCTCAGAAAGGCCCATTTTGTTTGAGCTGCTTTTGATATTGTCCTGGCGTCATGCCGACGCGTTGCTTAAAACGCTTGTAAAATGAAGGCAAATGGGTATGCAATTCTTTTCCCAAATTAGTACATTTTACTCCTTTTTTAAGCAACTCTTTTGCCTTTTCGATCTTTCTTTCAATTCTTTCTTCTGAAGAAGGGGAAAAGCTTTCTTCAATCGAATAGAAAATTTTTTTCATAGATTGAAGGCAATAGGAACTGCCAAGCTCCGAATAGATAAAATCTCTAATCTTTGTTATGGATTTGGGAGAACAAAAAACAAGCAGGCCATGTCCTAACCCATGCTTTTTCTTTTTAGCTTTTATGTCTGCATACTTTACCAATACATCATAAAGGCCTTGCAAAAATTTTGTGTTGTAAGAGGAATAAATTTTCAATTCCAAAGTTTTTTTCTTCTTATAAAAATTTCCCTTGGCATCTATAAAGCCTCTAACAAAATGGCTTAAATATTTTTCTTTGATTTTTGGAAATTTTCTCTGATCCTTTTCTACCAAGCCCAAGCCATGTAACTTTTGCAAAAGTTCTTTGGTTATAGGTATTTGAAAAAAATATGAATTGGCATTTGGCTTATTTTTCACAATTGCTTTTTCCACTCCAAGCTCTTGCTTCACAATATCTGCTAAATCTTTTTTACTTGTTCGAAATACAAAATAATAACCCACGGCGGACCTATAATTATACCTGCAGCTCGAATAAAGAGCTCCTAGGACATAGTACTTGTTGGGTGTTTCTCTAGCTATGAAATCTTCTAACTTCCTGCAATTCTGGAGCCTTTTATAATCCCTAACACCAATGCCCATTTCCTTTTTAAAATGCTCGTAAAAGGAGTAAAGACTGCCCATTATCTAATTAGCATATGAGTTTTTAAATTTTTTTCTGTTGTCATTTTAGAATTTAAACAACAAGCAAATAACATGCCAATGCTATGCTTCCTTGAAAAATAGGCTTAAGTCTGCAAGAAACTTTTGCCTTACTTTTTTAAACCTCATCGCGGCTGATGGATGAAATGTGACAAAGCATTTTATGCCATTTTGCTTTATAAACTTTCCCCTAACTTCTCTGAATTTTTTTTTCAGCAAAGCTTCGGTTGCTATTTCTCCTAGCAACAGCAGTGCTTTTGGTTTTATTACTGCTATTTGTGCCAATGTATAAGGAAGGCATGTAAAAAGTTCTTGCTCGGTTGGCTTTCTGTTTGCAGGAGGAAAACATTTAAGCACAGAGGTAATAAAAAAATCCTCTCGATTTTTTCCAAGCCTCTTTAGCTGGGCTTCCAAAAATTTTCCTGCCCTCCCAACAAAAGGTCTTCCTGTTGCGTCTTCTTGCTTGCCAGGAGCCTGGCCTATGATCATAATTTTGGCATTAACATTGCCCTCTCCTGCCACAGCCTTATTCCTTGTCCTCCACAGCTTGCATTTCTTGCACTGTCTTATCTCCTCTGCTAATGCCTCTATAAGCTGCTCCTTATTCTGCTTTAGTTTTTGTTTTGCCATAGAAAAAAAGTCCCCGCGGGCGGACTCGAACCGCCAACCACTCGGGATCTGCAAGAGCAAGGCTGGTAAGCCTTTCATCGACATTCAAGCTTGGCTTGAATCGCTCTTGGCTCTACAGCCGAGTGCTCTGCCATTGAGCTACGCGGGGTTTATTAAAAAAAGCTTATGCTTTTTTAACCTTTTCGGTTTTATTTCTTAATATTTCTTAACCGCATTTTGCATTATCCTAAAAATCTCTTTGTTGTTTGAATAAAGTAAATTCCTGCAAAAATCGTTATGATTCCAATTACATTTCTTGCAATGATCGAAACGAGAGGAAGGCACAAAAGGCACGAAGTTTCTGCTTTTAAGCCCTTCCAAAAATAGCTTGATTTGTTGCTCGAGATAATCTACATCTATGTTGCTTCTTGCTGTGCAGTACTCTTCTATTTCGCAGTCTGAAAAAGAAAATCCATACACAATAATCTCTGGCTCGGCAGAGCCAACAATTTTGCAACTTTCCAACATTTTTTTGTAACAAAGATAATATATAGTTAGTTGAAGGCCAAAATCCTTTGTGTTCTTGCTCAAAAAACTTCCTGTTTTATAATCTATGATTTTTGTTGGCCTTGTTGCTGTATCGATTTTATCGAATGTTCCTTCCAAAAGATATTCCTTGCCATTTATATTAACTAGCTCCTTAAACTTATGCTCGATAAATTGGCTTGCTCGCGGCTTTCCGTTTTCTCTTTCATAAAATTTTTCTAAAAGCTTCACACCTTTTTCAAATATTATGTGCCTTTCCTTTTCATCCTCAAAATAAACATCTTTGGCATAAGAGGCTTGATACCACCTACCTTTCCAGCCAGGAATTTTTTTCTTTTTTCCATTCTCTATAATCTCTCTTCCCTCTATAAGCTCTTCTAGCGTATTTAAGTTACCTCTGTTAAAATCTGCCAAAACTTGGTGAAAGGCCAAGCCTGCCTTAACATTTGGGGGACTTTTTTTGGGCAAATGTAATTTATATTCTAAAAAATAGGCGAAAGGGCAGCCTCTGTATGTTGTGAGTTTTGTGGCACTTATGGCAATGTCTGTATTATACAATTCTACTTGCTCTCTTTCAAGCTCTTCCATTATTTTTTGCTTTACATTGTCTATGCTCAACTGCTTCTCTTCTTTTATTTCTTTCTCGCTTTTCCCTATGTTGTCGAGCGCCTGTTGTTTAATTTCTTCATGCAATCCACTTTCTTCAATAATTTGTTTTTTTATCTCTTGCCTTTCCTTTTTGTTTAGGATATAGGGACTTGTCTTAAACAACCTTCCTTGTTTCATTTTCGATGCGCCAGCCGGGATTCGAACCCGGGCTTCAAGCTTGGCAAGCTTGCGTCCTAACCACTAGACGACTGGCGCGTGCATAATGGGCCCGCCAGGATTCGAACCTGGGATCTTTCGCACGTCAAGCGAACGTCATAACCACTAGACCACGGGCCCATCTATAAGCATAACACTAAATTTTAAAAATTTAATCGCTAAAGTTTTTATGAAAAGAAAAAAGGCAAAGCAAAAATCAAAATCAAAGGCTCCAATTGTTTTTGCAACTTCTGCATTGCTAAATGATCTAGGCTCAGATGCAATCAAACCTTTTTGGCCAACTTTTGTTACGTCTGTTTTAGGAGCTCCTGCTTATATTCTTGGCATCTTAGATGGAATGGGAGAGGCTATAGCATATGGCATAAGATGGCCTGCAGGCTACATCGCAGATCGCTACAGAAAAAAGCCTATGGTTTGGCTCGGCTATTTGATGGCTGCTTTATCGAGAATTGGCTACTCTATCTCTAAGGCTGCTTCTTGGCTTTTTCCTTTTAAGGCTATGGACAGGCTTGGAAAGCTTCGAGATCCGCCGAGAGATGCTATGCTGGCTAGGGAAGTAAGCAAGAAAGAAAGAGGAAGGGCTTTTGGCTTACTAACAGCGATGGACAACATAGGAGCAATGCTTGCTCCATTTTTCGGCTTGTTGCTTTTTAGCCTTTTTAGCTACAGAGCTACCTTTGCCCTAGCAGCAATACCAAGCATAATAAGCTCTCTACTTATTTTTGCTTTGATAAAAGAAAAGAACAAAAAGAAAAAACATGCACAACAGGCTGAAAAATTGAAATCAAGACAGGCAAGTCAGAAAGCATTTAGCAAAGAATTCAAGAAGTATGTTGCCTTCACTTTCATTTTTGCACTTGGCTGGATCTCAAATTCTTTTATGCTACTTTTCGCAGGCCTAAAAGGAATTGATGTTAAGCTCTTCCCAATCTTTTTATTTATCACATCTGCCATGGCGGTAGTTGCAAGTTACAGCTTGGGCAAGCTTTCTGATAAGCTAGGAAGAAAAAGGGCCATTTTGCTTGGCTATGCAATCCATAGCTTAATGCTTCTGGGCTTTCTCTCCTTTTACTTTTTCACCTTGTCAAAATCCTTGACATTTGCTTTGTTGATATTACTTTTTGCTTTGTATGGCTTTGGTTTTGGAGCAATAACAGCAATACAGCCAGCATTTGCTATAGACTTGGCTGAAAAAAGGCCTGCAGAGGCAAGCGGCATTTTAGCTACATTTTTCGGCTTTTCCGCACTTTTAGCCTCAACCATTGCAGGAATTTTGTGGCAAATAAGTCCTGCCTTGACTTTCGGCTTTGCCGCTTTTGCAGCAATAACAGGAAATGTTTTAATTTTGTTTTTGAGGCATAAATGATAAAAGCAAAAGCAAGGGCCACATAATCAAGGTTTATGTTCAACCAACGACCTCAATCTGACTTTGACTTTCTAAAATAATTTCAGGTTTTCCTTCATACTCCTTTATCGTTCCACTAACCCTAACCCTCTTATCTTTATAGCCATAAACATCTGGAAACAACGAAAATTTGCTTGCAAAGATTACTGCAGTGAAGCATTGATCTGGATAGGGCCTTTCAAAATTCAAAAATGCCACTTTTGTTGTTTTCTTGACTGCCACAACCAAGCCTTCTACTGTCGCATTTTTTCCTATGTACTTGTATGCATCACAGGCTCCTATTACTAAAGCTGAAACTGAAGACTGCATTTGTGTTTGTGATTGCGATTGGGTTTGTTGTGTTTCTGGCTGTGTTGTTTGCGTTGTTTGTGTTTCTTGCCAGCCTTCTTGCCACTTACACCCAATTTTATTTTCCCTTGCAAATTGCTCAGCCTCTATAAACATTTCTTTGTAAGGATCATTGCTTACTCTAGCTATAACATATCCATTCTTCACAAGCCAGAGGTTTATGTTCTCTCCGTCTAAAATTACATAGCGCAGCTTTCTTCCATAAACGTCAGTGTCTTCATTAAAATATTCCAAATCAACAACTTTATTTAGCAAAAGCTCGCTAACCTTTTTCTTTGCAGCATCATAACACTTCTGGCCTTTCTCGTCAGCATCTATGCCAAGAAGCCTTATTGTTTCACCTTCAACAATTATAGTGTCGCCATCTATAATCTTGGTAATAACCTTGTTTTGCTCGACTTTTTTCTCCATGCTTTCACTTGCGACATTGCTAGTGAGCTTAGATTGCTGACTTTTTAGCCTATAACTAAAATAATCGACGCCAACAAAAAATACTATCGAGATAACAAGCACGAGCAAAATTGTGAGCAAGGTTTTGATGGTGTCTGCCATGCTGCCAATGTTGCTGCGCGCTGTGCGCGTGTGCATGATAAAATATTTAAGGTTTATAAAACTTGCTTTGAATGGCAAGGCAAGCGTGGCAAATCAAGCCTGGAAGCATAGTAAAAATTAGCTTGAAAAGTGGAGAGGAGATAGAAGCTACAGTAATGCCGAGCGAGGAAAAAGATTTCTTGCTTGTAAAGTTGAAATCTGGCTACAACATTGGCTTGGCCAAAGATGCAATAAAAAGCATAACAAAAATCGGCCAAGTAAAGCTCGAAAAATTTCCAGAAGCAAACATAAAAAGCGAGGCCAAAAAAAACATAACAGTTGTTATTGCAGGTGGCACTATAAGCAGCAGGGTAGATTATGCCACAGGGGCTGTAAGCGCTTTGATGAAACCAGAAAATCTTCTCTTCCTTGTTCCAGAGCTAAGCAAGATAGCAAACATAAGGATCGATTATGCATTTTCTGTTTTAAGCGAAAATATAAATGCAGGACATTGGAAAGTGCTGGCAAAAATCGTGGAGAAGTGGCTAAAAGATAAAAGCACAGATGGAATTATCATAACCCATGGCACAGACACTTTGCATTACACAGCAAGTGCGCTAAGCTTTATACTGAAAAACATAAACAAGCCAGTAGTGCTTACCTATGCCCAAAGAAGTTCTGACAGGCCATCCACAGATGCAATACTAAATCTAAAAGCCTCTGCCCATGTTGCTTTAAGTGATATAGCAGAGGTTGTTGTTGTGGGACATGGAAGCACAGAAGATAGATTTTGTTATGTGTTAAGGGGAACGAAAGTAAGAAAGATGCATACGACGAGAAGAGACACCTTTAGGCCAATCAATGCCTTGCCTATAGCAAAGGTTTGGGAGGATGGAAGAATTGAATTTATAAGCCAATATAAGCATAGACAAGAGGCTCAACCTTACGAGCCCTATGCAGACATAGCCTTTGAAGATAAAGTCGCATTGATAAAATTTTATCCAAACTCTGATCCAAGCATTCTTGACTTTTATGCAAAAAAAGGTTATAAAGGTATTATCATAGAGGCAAGTGGGATGGGACATGTGTGCATAGAGGGAGAAAAAAGCTGGCTGCAGAAAATAAAGAGGCTGAGCAAAAAAATGCTGATATGCTTTGCAGCTCAGACAATTTATGGCAGCCTAGACCCTTATGTCTACAGCACGGCAAGAGAGTTGCTAAAGGCAGGGGTGGTTTATTTAAAGGATATGTTGCCAGAAACAGCCTTTGTTAAGCTTGGTTATGTTTTGGCAAAGACAAAAGATTTGGAAAAGGCAAAGGAAATGATGTCAGAAAACATTGCAAATGAATTCAGTGAGCGAGAGTTGCCAGAATTTTTCCTCTATTAGTTTTTGATTTGTTTTAGTCAGCAAAATTAATTTAGTCAAGCTTTAGTCAAGCTTCAGGCTTATAACTTTACTAACACCATCCTGCATAGAAACTCCGTAAACCAAATCGGCTTTCTTGAGTGTGGCATCGTTATGCGTTACAATTATACATTGATGCTTTGCTATATGCCTCTTTATCAACTCTGCAAGCCTTTCGCTGTTATGCTTGTCCAAAGCAGCATCAATCTCATCAAAGATGTAAAAAGGGTATGGAACAAGTTTTTGAATTGCGAAGATAAAGGCCAAAGCCACAAGCACCTTTTCTCCTCCACTCAAGGCAGTAGTGCTAAAATGCTTCCCTTTTCCAACCTGAATAACTATATCTACTCCTCCTTCAAAAGGGTTCTCCTCGTTTTCCAACACAAGCTTTGCCACTCCCTTCTCGCTAAGAAGTGAAAAGTTGTTGCCAAATTCCTCATTAATCTTGTCAAAGGTCGACATAAAAATTTTTTTCTTCTCCCTATCTATCTTTTCTATCTGCTTCACTATTTCTTGCTTTTCAGCCTCTATAACTTTCAACTTTTCCTCTATGCGCTCAACCTCAGCCCTTGTCTTTTCATAAGCCTCTATGGCTAGCATATTTACATTCCCTATTTCTGCAAGCTTCAGCTTTATGCCATGCAGTTTTTCCTCCAACTTTTCAACAGGAAGCTTGATTGGCTGTATTTCTGCTGAATAATCTGCCATCTCATCATCCAAAGCCTTCATCTCAGCCTCGATCCTTGCGACATTAACGTTTAGCTCATTTATAGCATTGTCAAGCCAAAAGATATCAGAAGCTATTGCAGAGATTTGACTTTCTGCTTTTGCTATTTTTTCATGCAGCTTATTTTTTTTTTCTATCATGTCAGAAAACTTCTTTTTTATCTCCTCATCCTTCTTTTCTTTCTCCTCTATAAGCTTATTGAGCTCAGCAATTTCCTCATTCAAATTGCTAAGCTCTTTCTCGGCCTTTATCTTCTCTTTCTCTGTCCTCTCCCTTACTGCCCTTAAACTTTCTAGCTCTCGCTCTTTAAAATCGAGGAGCGTTTTAACTTTTGCTCTATCCTTTGTTGCTTCTTTCTCCAGCCTAAGCGTGTTGAGTTTCTGTTTAAGCTCGGCAATTTCATCTTCTATGGCAGACTTTGCATTCACATCGGCCTCGAGCTCTGGAATTTCTTCCTCGAGTTTGGCAAGCTTTTCTTCCAACTCTTTTTTCTTTTTGGTAAGCTTACTTATCTCTTGTTTTAAAATGCCAATGCTATCGCTTAACTGCTCTTTAGCATATTTTTGTTTTAAAGCAATGCTTAGCTCTTGCTCAAGCTTCTCTAGCTTTGTTTTTAGCTCATTGTTGTCTTTTTTCAAAGCCTCTAGCTCTTGCAAAAACCCAGAAATTTTTAGTCCAGCATCATCTAGCCTTGCCTTAATTTCCGACTCGAGCTTTTTTCTGTGCTCCTCCTCCAAAGGCCTCTTGCACTTTGGGCATATCGTGAGCTTCTTTATCTCTTCGATTTCCTTCAAAGCTATTTCTTTTTCTTTCTCCAAAGCTTTAATTGTCGCCTCTCTTTCTTGTATCAGCTCGAGATTTTGGGCAATCGCTTTTTTTATGCTACTTACTTCTTGTTCTATCTGCTTTATGTCTTTTGCTTCAGCTTTTATTTTTTCAAGCTGGATATTCAACCTAGCAACTTCATTACTTTTTGTGCTTATCTCCTCGCTCAAAGCCAGAAATTCTTTGTTATAAATGCCAATCCTAACTTTAGCTATCAAAAGGCTTGTCTCTTTTTCTGTAATCTCTGCAAGCCTCTTGCTTAAATAATCTAAGCGTTTTTTGGCTTCTGAAATTTTTTCCTCTATGGCCTTAACATTTTTATCTGTCTCTTGCCCTTGCTCTTGCTCTTGTGAACTTTCTTTTTCTGCCTCTGCAATTTCTATGTCAAGATGCTTGATTTTTTCTTCAGCAGTCCTTATTTGATTTGTCAAAAAATTTTTCTTAGCCTCAAGCCTTGCCAGCTGGGTTTTCAAATTAACAAGGCTTTGCTGCAACTCTTTCTGCTCGACGCCAGAAATTGTCTGAATGTGGCGATCTATTTCTTCTATCTCATTGCGATGCTCTGCAATCTGTTGCTGCAACCTTTGTCTTGTTTCTTCCTTCTCCTTCTTTCTCTGCTGATTTTGCTCCAACTTTGCAAACAAAGCGTTTTTCTCTTCAACCTTTTGCTGCTTTTTCCTAAACAAGATAGAATACTTTAGCCTTGTCTCTGCTTCTTTTAACTTGTTGTAAAGCTCTGCCTTCCGCTTCTCACTTTTAAGATTTTCAAGAAAGTGTAATTTTTCATTAAGCACTATTCTAACTTCCTTCATCTTCTCCTCGCACTTTTCTAGCTCTCTGACAGCCTTTTCCTTTCTCATTTCATAAGCCCCTATTCCTGCCAAATACTCGATAAGCTCCCGCCTCTCAGTATCTTTCATGTCCACAAACTTGAATATCTCTTGCTGCTGCACGATGTTGAAAGGATAATGCATATTGATCTGGCCTAGCAACTCAAGAATCTCATTTCTTGTCTTTGTCTTGCCATTAATCTTATATATGCTGCTTCCGTCTTGTTTAAGAATTCTCTCTATCACAACCTCATCTGGCCTCTCTCCATCCACTACTAATATCTTGCCAGAATTATCGAAAACAACTTTTATATGGGCTTTGTTTGCTTTTGGCGCTGTCTTGCTGCCATGAAAAAGCAAATCGCTATGGCTTTCTGTGCGTAAGCTTTTTGTTCCAAGCTTCCCAAACGCAAAGTTTATTGCATCTATTATATTGCTTTTCCCACTTCCATTGGCCCCAACTATAACATTGAGTCCTTTTTCAAAAACAAGTTCTGTCCTCTTCCCAAAACTCTTGAATCCTTCTATTGCAAGTGATTTTATCGATGGCATAAAATGCTACTGAAAAAAATCTTTTAATTTTTTCTGCTTCTCGTGCTTTGGCTTCAGAATTTTGCTTGTAATCCAGCTCCAACGTAAAAACCTATGTTTTTTGTCAAGCATTTCGATCTTTTCCTTGTGCTTTTTTAAAAAACCTATCGTTACAGGATCGCTGGGGTAGCCAGAACCAAAATCTCCCAGGCCCAAAACATCTTTTATTTTCTCGATTTCATCCTCTCTAGCCTGCTTTGCTAATATGCTTGCGGCCGCAACGCTTGTATGTTTTTCTGCATGATGCTCCACAATAATCTTAGCATCTCCACTTTCGATTTTTCTTTTTACTGCATCATCAACATAGCTCAGCAGCAGATTTTTCCATTTTGGTATGTTGTTGGAAGGACAATCGACGTAAATTTTTGCCATGTGCTTCATTATCAAGTCCTTAAGCTCATTTATCAGCTGAGCAATTTTAATTGCTTCCAACTTATTTATGTTTATCTTTGCTCCAACTCTGGCATCTATCTCCTGTGGCGTTACCTTTTTTATCTTATAGCTTAAACAATTCTCCATAATTGCTTTACTCAACCTTTCCCTGGCCGATGGAGAAAGCAGTTTGCTGTCCTTTACTCCACTCGCTTTTAAAAACTCGCTCTGCTGTTTGTTTATGGCTACTGCTGCTATAAACATTGCTCCTATTACTGGTCCTCGTCCTGCTTCATCTATGCCTATAAAGATCTCCATAATTCAAACAATTTTTTGGTAGCGGGGGGTGGATTTGAACCACCGACCTCCGGGTTATGGGCCCGGCGAGCACTCCAAGCTGCTCTACCCCGCTAGAATTAAATAAACAAAACTTAATATAAAAACTTTTTCTCTGGCTTATGTCAAAAATCGACGAATTCACTCTTCAATCCTTTCATCTCGGCTTCACTTTTATCAAAGCTTTATCCTCATCTATCTCAAAATTTACAGGCAAAAACTTTTCTATAACAAAGGCATTCGTCTTGGCATGATCGCTTATCGAGGATGTTTTTAGGCTTAGCGTTCTGTTTTGCTTTGTGGCAAAATAAGCCAAAAAAGGGAGCACCTGATCTGCCGCATGCTTATCTATTGCTCCAGAAATTTCACTCTCCAACTCAAAAACTGCCTCCCTCGCAACAACTTCGCTTGGCTTTTGCCTCTCTCCCACAACGCTTGTTCCTAAAACACTTTTTTCAGTTTCTAGCCATAACGTAAGCACGGCACCATCGCCAAAAGCCTCGCAATACTCTTTCTTTATATCTGCCTCCAAGTAAGCAAGCGAGGTGCTCTTGAGCCATTGCAAAGTAAACGATGCAATTTTATCTGCTATTTTCCTTGCTTCTAAGCCTTTTGATGCTACAGCCATTCCCTTTATTCTCTGCAACTTTCCTCTCTCGATAAATCCTTCAAAGTTTTCATTAAGCTTACCACTTAACTTTTCAAACACTATCACTCCTCCACCCTTCGGATAAAATCCCCTCCTAACAACCTCCACCCTTGCTTTATATCCAATCTTTTCAAGTAAAGGCAACAGAACATAGCGTAAATAATCCACAGAAGGCGCATTAGCTACATCTGTCCCTCCAGTAATCTCTGCTTTAAAGCTCTCTACTTCAATCAAGCATGGCATTAGCATTTGTAAAACCAAAACAGTACTTCCTGCAGTTCCTATGTCCACCTTCAACTCCTTGGCAGAAAATTTTTTAGGCATAAACAGCACTTCCTTACTCCCAATTTCATTGCCTCTTACATAAGCCTCACTCAGCTCCTGTGCAACATTGACGCATGCCAAATGCTGAGCAGATAGTCCTGGATTTTTTCTCTTTAGCCTTATGTTGGTAAGCCTGAATGGCCTTCTCGTCAACAAGCTCAACGCAAGAGATGTTCTCAATATTTGTCCCCCTCCACTTCCATAAGCGCCATCTATATCGACTATGCCTTTCAAATCTTCTAGCCTCATGCAAAATCAAAAACTTATTAACATTTAAAACTTTCACCAAATCAAAAACTTATCAACACTGCATTGTGACTTCTTTTTATTATAAAATTCCTGGCCGCTATAATTTTGAAACCACTCCTTTCAGCTATATCTATAAGATAATCATCAACACTACCATCAACAATAAGACAATAGCCATAGAATCGTCTCAACAAAAATTTTAGATTGCCTATCGGTAATATTTTAACAAGCCTTAGACTTTTGTTTATGATGTAAGCAGATTTACTTCCTGCCGCTTCACTCAAAAAATCGCTGATTTTTTTGTAAATTTCTTCTTTACTTAGCTGTTCAAGAGGTATCTCTTTCTCTCCGGCTTCCCTTGCTTCTTTAACTTCTTTCGCTCCTTTCTCTTTTTCTTCCTCTCGCTCTACCCATTCCTTTTCTGCTTCCTTTGCTTCTTCTTTTTTCTTTCTTTTTTTTGTCGCTTTTTCTGCCTTTTCTTTTTGTTGTTTTTCTCTTGCCTTTTTGCCTTTTTCTTCCTTTCTCTCTTTTTCTTTTCTCTTTTCCTTTCCTTCCCCCTCTCCCTTTTCCTTTTTCCTGCCTCTCTTCTCTTTTCTTTCAACTTCGGCAAGAAATTCTTGAGCAGGTTTGCGCTTTCGCAAAGCAGCAAGGATTTCCTTGCCCACCAACTCCTCTACTTCCTTGCCCTCTGGTGCCATAGCCACATACGCAATGTTAGCATTTTTTATGGCAGACTTAGCCAGCAAAATTCCCCCTCTATCACCATCAATAAAAAGCGTCACAACTTTTTCCTTGCTAAGCCTCTTTATTGTTTCAGGAACATTTATTCCATTCATCGCTATGACATTATCTATGTTGTGCTTTACTAGATTAACCACATCTGCCCTTCCTTCCACAACTATCAACTCCTTGCCCTCTATATTTCCTGCAGCCAACTTTTCTTCCCCAACTTCAGTTATTTCAGAAACCTTTTTTCCCACCTTAACTGCCTCTGCTATTTCCTTTGTCTCGGGTATCTGAGTTGATATGTTTTTTAACAATTCTTTGGCTCTTTCAACTATATATTTCCTTTTCTCCTCTCTAACATCTCTAACTTCTACTATCTCAAACTTTGCTTCTGCCGGGCCTATTCTGTCTATTGTTTCTATAGCAGCAGCTATAAGCGTTGTCTCTGTCTTGTTAAGTGCTGTTGGCACTTCTACAATGCCACTTGACTTTTCTCCCCCATACTTAAGCTCCACCTCTATTCTTCCTATTTTCCCTTTTTTCTGCAACTCTCTAAGCTCAAGCTCTTCTCCTAGCAAGCCCTCTGTCTGACCAAAAATTGCTCCTATAACATCAGGCTTCTCTACAATGCCGTTAGCAAAAAACTTTATCCTTATTAAATATTTTATCGAAATCGGACTTAGTTTTCCCATTTGATTTTTTTATGCTTTTCACCTTTGTTTTTTAGCTTTGACAGCTTTCAGTTGCTTGGTTTTGCTTTGATTTGTTTGAACTGTTTGTTTGAGCTTTGATGGCTGATTTGTTTTTAGCTTTTCAGCTTTTTAGCTTTAAGCCAATGATTTAAGTTTAGCTATAAGCTTTGCTTGCTAATTATTATTTTTTACATTTATTTTTTAAACAAGTAACAAACTAAATTTGTTTTAATAATTAAAAACTAGGATTTTTAAATCTTTGCCTTAGCCTTTCGTTTGTCTCTTAAAAATGCCGATTAAAAAAAGTACTATGCCTAATGTTATGTAACAATCTGCTAAGTTAAAAGAAAACAGGCCTTTTATGGCAAGCCAATCTACCACATAGCCATAAGCTACTCTATCTATAAGATTTCCTGCTATGCCTGCAAAAATAAAAGTGAATGCCGCTTTAAGCACTCTTGACTTTGCAACATAAAAAAGGGCAAGAAACAAAAGTACTAGCAGCAACATCGAAAGGCCAAACACCAAATATCTAAAAGCCAACCTCTCGCTCAGCGAGGAAAAAAGTCCTAGCCACAAGCCATAATTCTTGCTTTTAGCCAGACAAAAAGCCAAGAAACAGCTTGGCTGCAAGGGCAAGGCCAAGGCTTTTGTTATTCTATCGATCAAAACAAGAAATGCCGGAAAAAATAAAATTGCAACAATGCTTGCCAGCCCCCTTACAACTTTTTTTGCAAACCTCTTGGCTTTCTCTATTCTAGCCCTCCTCCTCACCTCTTTTCCATGCCTTCTCAGCTCTTCCTTGCTAATCTCCTTGCTCACTTTTCCCTCTCCTCCCTCTTTGCTCACTTTTTCTCCTCCTTCCACCTCTTTTTTTCCCTTCATTCTTTGCCATCGATTTTTTGCTTTAAGACATTCAGCACTTCTTCCATCTTACTAATCTTCTCATAAATCTCAAGAAGCTTTTGGAAAACAAGATCTTGAGAAAAATTTTGAGAAAATGTTTGTGTTGATTGCATTTGCTGAGTTTGTTGTGCTGCTGCCTGTTCTTGCGTTGCCAGTGGAGCATCAAAAATCGAAAAAAGACCTTGCATTTGTGCTTGCTCTCCTCCTCCTGCTTCACCCCCACCCGCTCCGCCGGCTCCGCCCACCTCCTGCCTTGTCTCCTCTTCCAGCTTCCTTGCTTTTTCTATTTTTTCTGCTCTTTCTCGCTCCCTCTTTTTTATTCTCTCCAATATCGTAAAATCTATTTCATCAACCATTTCATAAAAAATTATCGCTTTGCCTCCAAAGCCAAATAAGCTTTAACCTGATTGGCACTCTCCACAACGATCTCAGCCAACTTATCCTCCATCTTCTCTATTCTACTCTTTATAACATACTTGTCATAGACGCCACGCATGAATTTTAAAAATGCAGAAGTCTCAAACTTATTTTCGTAATCCCTTTCCAAGCTTCCAGAAAACTTTATCTCGACATCTCCTTTATTGCTAACAAACTTCTTTCCTTCCTTTGTAATTTCTACATCCAAAAGGCCCGTAATCTTAAAATTTATAACAATCTCATACCTAAAGTAATCCGTAATCTTTTTCAGACATACCCACTTTATCTCTATCTCCTTGCCTTCTGGCTTAACCTTCTCTGAATAGTTTTTTTCTTCTACAAAAAAACCCTTATCGGTTAAAAAGTCATACACAAAGTTGTAGAGATCTTTAAAGCTGAAAATGCCACTGTACTTCACCTTTGTCTCGCAAATCAGCTCCTTCTCTGACATGTTGATATAAAAACAATGGATTTTAAATGTTTTTGTTTTGAATTTATTGGCACGCTGGCTTCCTGCGCCTTTTTTGGCTTGTTTGTTTTGAATTTTACTTTCTTAGCTTATTGCCTATGCCTATATTTTTCCGCCATCTTTGCCAATGCCACTCTGATGTTGCTTTCTTTATATGGCATCCTTGTCTTTTTCTTGCGCTTAGCTCTTACCAAAGCGAAAGCGACAGAGATCAGCAAGACAATGGCTGCTAGCGCTATTGCTATTGTCGGCCATGGGGATTTTTTCTTGGTCACAACTAGTTGAGTAATTTCAGGCATGCAGGCAGGGCAGTGCTCTCCTCCACAATCTATGTCGGTCTCATCATAATCCTTCTTGCCATTAAAGCAATACCAGCAGTAATCGACTTCCTTCTTAACCAAAAGCTTTATGTCTAAGCCCTTTTCCAATGAAGGCATTTTTATCTTAGCCAAAGTCCTGTTGCTTGGGTCTTTGACATAGTAATGAGTAGCATAGCATTCTTCGCCCTTTTCAACTCTTAACTCCTCTCTCACTATACAACTTGCACTTTCGTTCCTCTCCTCTATTTTCCCCTTGCACCTATAATAACAAGTCCTATATTGCTTACCATACTTCATTATTATTCCCTTCAACAAATCCTTCCAACTTTCTATTTCTATCTTGCACTCCCCCCAATCACTGCAATTTATAACTTCACAACCTTCAACAACTTCACACTTAATCCTTTCTTCAGGCTTATGAGCATTGCTCTTGCATTCAGGATTGAGCTTATAACATTCTCTGTAACGCCATCCTCCTATGCACTCGCTCCACCCACTACAATTCCATTCATCTATGCATGGCACTGTGGCATTAACTATATTAACCTTCCACTCAACGCTGGCAGATGCTCCTTTCTCATCTTTTGCTATGGCTTTTATAGCATAGCTTCCAGGCTCATCAGCAGTGAAAAGGAAAGAGCATTCTGTTACGCCTTTCCCACTACACTCCCTAACCTTCTTGCCATCCTCCAAAAACTCCACAACCAAGTTATCATCATCTTCATCCTCTGCCTTAACATAAAATTCAATTGCTATCTCTTTTATAGTTTCGGTTAAATTTGCCTCAAGCTCGAGACTTTCAGGCCTATGCTCTGTTATCTCAGGTGGATGATTTTCTGGCGGCGGAGTTGGTGGTGGAGTTGGAGGAGTTGGAGCAACTTGCCCAAGAGGAGCAAAGATGCTAAAGCTCGTTATGTTAGCATAGACAACATTGTTAACAGTGTCAACCCCGCAGCTATTTGCAAAATCCGAGCAGCTATACCAGCTATCATTGTATTTCCATATCCTTAACGTTGATTCATTAATGCTGCCAAGTTCGGCATCATCATAGCTAACATTCAAAAATAGCCAGCCCCCTGCAGATGTATTTGTTGCATTGATGTATTTGCTTATGTTGATATAGCCAGCAGGATCAGGAGCTGGAGCAGTTGTGCTTTTTAATGCTATTGCATTGTATGTAAAGCTAATAACAAAGCTTATGTTAAGGTTTGTAACAGTATTGTTTAGAGAGTTTGATGTAGAGTAAAAATCCCATTGAGTGTTGTTTATTGCTGTGTTGTTGGTTATGGTGTTGTTTGAGGAAGAATATAAAAAAATTCCATAATAAAAGTTATTATTCGCTGTGTTGTTGATTATGGTGTTGTTTGAGGAAGAATCTAAAGAAATTCCTTCTGTATTGTTGTTTGCTATGTTATTAGCTATGGTATTATAGCTTGAAGAGCTGCTTAAACCTATTCCGCATTGGCTATTGCTGTTAGCTGTGTTGTTTGCTATCGAATTATTTGAAGATCTCCATACAACAATCCCATAATTATTACTATTTACTGTGTTGTTGGTTATGTTGTTGTTTGAACCTAGCAACACACCAATCCCTACATGGCTGCTGCTTATTATGCTATCTGCCAACATGCTATTATTCGAAAAAAGAAATTCGACTCCAACATATAGCGAATTTTCGCTAATGTTTAAAATTTTGCTGTCTGAAGTATTTACCAACAAGATTCCATTGGAATTTTTTGCAAGATTAAGATTTTTTACCGTTATGTTTTGGCAAGAAACTAAAGCAACAAAACCTGCATTGCTTGTCTCATTGATCTCTGCATTGCTACAGTTGTTTGGAGCATTGGCCAAATTTGTCCAATAGTAAATTGGCTTACCATCGACAAGGTTTGATGTGTCGATATCTTGATAATAATAAGGAGAGTCTTGGAGTGGATGAATGTAAAAATTGTAGATATTGTTCGTAAAATTATTGTTTCTTAGTATGTTATTTGCTGATGACTCTAGATAAATTCCTTTTTCATTATTCTCTGCAATATTTCCTGTTAGAGTATTGTTAGAACTATACAAGTAAATTCCATTGCTATTGTTGTTAGCTGTGTTGTTGATTAGCGCATTGCCAGATGAATGATCGGTTAAATAAATTCCCTGACCATTATTGCTTGCTGTGTTGTTGATGAGGGTGTTATTAGAAGAATTGCCTAAAATGATACCATACCCATCGATATTGTTTGCTACATTGCTGATAAGAGTATTATTAAAAGATGAAGAAAGATAAATTCCACTACCATAACCATAATAGGTATAATTGTACACTATGTTGTTTATGAGGGTGTTATTGAAAGAATATGTTAAAGCAATCGGTGCATTGAGATTATTATTTGTTAAAATGTTGCCTGATGAATTGTATAAAAGAATTGCCGCATTTCCTGTATTATTGGTTATGTTATTATCCGAGGAATTATCAAAACCAATTCCAACCGCATGGTTATTTACGACACAATTTCTTACAGTGATGTTTGTTTTGCCAATTACATGAATTCCACAACTTCCCGACCAGCCACCTATTTGACAATCATGATAGTAATAAACACCTTGTCTAGCTATCGCATGCCCTTGACAATCGAAAACCTTATTGCTAAAGTTCTCTGGATTATTAATGCAAGTGGGATCTGAATAAATGTCAGCATTCAAATAAACTTCTGTAC
>Ga0078972_1001960_pt1 | contig 71830 bp, 56 predicted proteins | sample YelNatPaOPGAMG01_FD_67568 | JGI IMG/M metagenome (GOLD analysis project Ga0078972, IMG submission 67568) | Hot spring thermophilic microbial communities from Obsidian Pool, Yellowstone National Park, USA - OP-RAMG-01 (SPADES assembly) (version 2) | ecosystem: Environmental > Aquatic > Thermal... | reverse complement strand
CAGCCTCTTCGGGCATCGCCCCTCACCCCGCTACTGCCCCCACGGTACTAGGCCGGCAGAGCGCTGTCAACAGGCCGCGAATCGCCTGTCGTACAGTCCTGGCGTCTTTGCGTTCTTTGCGGCTTTGCGCGAAACGATCAACGTTCTATTTGCGGGCTTCGTTTTCGATCGCTTCGAGCTCTTTGCCGGCCTCGGCCCATTTACCCTGGCCGGCTAACTCGCGATAGCGCTGGATGTGCATGCGGATCGAATCCAGGCGCTGCTGGAGGTCGCGTGACGGCGCTGCGACGGGCGCTGCGGCTACAGGCGTGGCGCCGGCAACCGCGGGCTGCATGGGGATGCCCTGCATCAAGGCCGTAAGCGCCGCCAGCGCCTGGTCCCACGTATCCGTGTAGATCAGCCGGTTGCCCATGACGAGCGCGATCTTCTTCAACTGCGGCATGCGTGCTTCCGAGGACTGTATGTACAGCGGCTCGATATACAGGAACGTATCGGCGATCGGCAGCACCAGCATCTGGCCGCGCAGCACCTGCGAGCCCTGCTGGTTCCACAGCGTCAGGTCCTTCGAGATGGTCTGATCCTGGTTAATGCGCGCCTCGATCTGCATTGGACCGTAAATGAGCGCCTGCTTGGAAAGCTGCAGAACGCGCAATTCGCCCAGGTGCTCGCCATCGCAGCGCGCCACCATCAGGCCGATCAGATTGTCCTTGTTGCGCGGCGTGAACGGGATGATCAGCAGAAACTCGGCCTTGTTCTCGCCGGGCAGGCTCGCCACCACGTAGGTGGGCGCCATCGGCGCCGCGGCCGCAGCGCCCTGCCCGCGCACGGTCTTCGCAATATCCCACAAGTCCTCGCGGTTGTAGAACGCCTGCGGATCCTGCATGTGGAAGGTGCGGTATGCCTCGGCCTGCACGCGGAACAACAGCTCGGGATAGCGGGCGTGCGCGCGCAGATCGGCGGGCATGGCCGATGCCGGCTGGAACAAATGCGGGAACAGATGTTCGTAGGCCTGGATGATCGGGTCCGAGGGATCGAACACGTAGAAGTGCGTCTCGCCGTCGTAGGCATCCACGGTCGCCTTCACGGCGTTGCGCATGTAGTTCACTTCGCCGATGCCCGAAACATCGAGGCGGCGCGCGTAGGGATGCGCGTCGGAGGTGGTGTAGCCGTCGATGGTCCACACCAGCCTTCCGGAATCGGTCAGCACGAGGTAAGGATCGGTCTCCCACTTCAGAAAGCCGGCGAGCGTCGAAACGCGCTCGCGGATGTTCCGCACGATCATCATGCGGCTCTGCGGCGTGAGTTGCTGCGTGAGCAGGATGTTGGGATCGCCCTGCGCCACCGCCGCAACCAGCTTCATTCCGAACGACGAGATCGGGAAGCCGCCCTTGCCTTCGTAGCGCGAGAACACGTTATCCGAACCCGAGGGGTAATTGAACTCGGGCTGCGCCGTGTGCACGAACACCGGGTCATGCGTCACCTCGCTGTAGTAAAGCTCGGGCCGCGTCAGCTTCAGGCTCTTCGTGTTCACCACCGGCGGCGCATCCTGGATAAACAGCACGGGAAGCCCGTCGGACGTGATGCGGTTGGCCTCCGCCATTACGAGGCCGTAGCCGTGCGTGTAGACGAAGTGCCGGTTCGGCCAGCGCGTCCCGGCCTCGGCCGGCAGGGCGTTGATATCCAACTCACGCGGCGAGAGCAGCACCTGCCGCAAATTGCCGTCGATCACGTAGCGGTCGATGTCGGTGTCGGCGAAGGTGTAGTAAGTGCGGATGGCCTGCTGCTGGGTGATTGTGTCGTGAAATGCCTGCCAGTCCCACAGCCGCACATTGCTCAGCACGGCCTGGTTCTGCGCCGGATCGAACTGCGATTCGAGCTTCGCGTTGAAGCTGGTCTCTTTCAGCTTGCCGTCGAAGCCCCAGGCCTGGCGCGACGCCTGAATGTGCTGCTGGATGAACGGCCGTTCGATCGTGATCTCATTCGGCTTCACGTAGACCGCGCCAACGATGGCGGGTACGATCGGCCGGATCACCAGCGCCGCCACGAACAGCGCGATCCACTTCCAGCGGCCGAAGGAAACCATCAAGGCCGTGATCAGCGCCGCTCCGATCATCACCCACTGCAGCGGCAGCGCGACGTTCTGGTCCACGTAATCGACGCCGGTCATGAAGCCGTGGTCGTTCCACAGCATCTCGTAGCGGCCGAGGAAGAAGCGATACGCCAGCGCCAGGAGCACCGCTGCGGCGGCAATGCGCAGGAACCGCGACTCCAGCCCGCCCTTGAGTCCCAAGGACCGCAGGTCGATCTCGCCCATCTCGCGAAAATCGTGATACCGGTCCTTGATCTGCCACGCGCGCGCCGTGAGCCAATACACAAGAATGGCGACGATCGCCAGCGCGAACAAATAGCCGCGGAGCAGCGAGTAGAACGGAAGGTCGAACAGATAGAACTTCAGCGCGTTGCCGAACACCGGGTCGTGCCACTCGGCTGCCTGGGCCGGAATTCTGCTTCCGCCGATGTAGCGCATCACCGTCCAGGAGTCGATGGTGCTCGCCGCGACGAAGATCGCAAGCAGCAGAGCGCCGGCCGTGGCCAGCTTCGCATAGGTCGGGTACAGCCGCATCCGGAACCCGGAAAACCGCATCGCGCGCTGGTGCGCAAGGAACAACACGACGAAGGCCAGAAGAGCCGCGGCCGCCACCGGGGCGATCTGATACGTCATCAGGTCGATCCAGGTCGGGACCTGCCCCATCTCTTTCCACCATTCGTACTCGATGATTGTTTTCGAGAGCGTCGCAAGGGCTGCAATCGCCGCAGCCGCGATGATCAAAGCGATGATGGGCCAAACCCGCCGGCGTTCGCCGCGCGTGGGAATCTCGTAATGAGCCATGGCGGCTCCTTTCCGTTCTACTGCCCGGTGCGGCCCGCGCCTTCGCGGCTCCAGACCACCTCGCCGGCCACGACCGTCGCCACCGGAGCGCCCCGGAACGCGCGGCCGTGGAATGGCGAATTCCGGCTTTTGGAATGCGACCGGTTTACGTCGTAAGTCCAGTTGAGATCCGGATCGAAAATGGTGACATCGCCCGGCGCGCCAACCTCCAGCCTACCGCGGTTCAGGCCCAGAACTCCGGCCGGGCCGAGCGTGAAAAGCTCGACGACGCGCATCAAGGGAACTTTGCCCGAGTGCACGAGCATCTCGAGCGCCACCGCGAGCGCGGTCTCGAAGCCGATGATGCCGAAGGGGCACCGCTCGAATTCCTGCATCTTCTCGCTGCCCGGGTGCGGCGCGTGATCGGTGGCGATCGCGTCCACGACGCCCGCCGCGATGGCCTCGACGACCGCCTCGCGGTCGTCTTCCGAGCGCAGCGGCGGCTTCATCTTGTAATTGCTGTCGTAGGGGACCATGTCGCGGTCGGCGAGCGCCATGTGATGCGGCGTCACCTCGCAGCTCACGCGCAGCTTGCGCGCTTTCGCCTCGGCCACCATCTCGAGCGAGCGCCGCGTGGACGCGTGCGCCACATGAAACCGCGCCCCCGCCGCTTCGGCCAGCAGAATGTCGCGCTGCACCATGACTTCTTCCGCCGACGACGGAATCCCGCGCAACCCCAGCCGCACCGACTCGAGCCCTTCGTGCATATCGCCGCCCGCGCTGAGGTTCGTGTCCTCGCAGTGATCGATCACCGGAAGGTCGAAGGCGCGCGCGTACTCCATCGCGCGGCGCATCACGCGCGAGTTCATTACGGGCCGGCCGTCGTCGGAGATCGCGACGATTCCGGCGTTCTTCATCGAGCCGATGGCGGAAAGCTCCTCGCCGGCGCTGCCCTTCGTGATGGCGCCGATCGGGAACACGTTCACGACGGCGGAGCGGTCCGCGCGCTCGACGATGTAGCGCGTCACCGCGGCGCTGTCGTTCACCGGATTCGTGTTCGGCATCGGGCAGATGGAGGTGAATCCGCCGGCGGCCGCCGCGCGCGACCCGGTCTCGATGGTCTCGGCGTGCTCGAATCCCGGCTCGCGCAGGTGCGCGTGCATGTCGATGAAGCCCGGCGCGACCACGAGTCCCGTAGCGTCGAACGCGACCGCGCCCGTGGCGTGCAGGTCCTGCCCGATGCGCACCACGAGCCCGGATTTGATCAGCACGTCCGCGATTTCATCGCGCCCGCTGGCGGGATCGAGCACCCGCCCGCCCTTAATGAGCAGCTTCGGCATTCCCGCCTCCCACGATTCGCTCCAGCACCGCCATCCTCACTGCGACCCCGTTCTCCACCTGGTTCAGGATCACCGAGCGCTGCGAGTCCGCCACCTCCGAGGAGATCTCGCGCCCGCGGTTGATCGGTCCGGGGTGCATGACGAGAGCGTCCGGCTTCATCAAATCCAGGTGCTCCAGGTGCAGCCCGTAAAACTGGAAGTATTCGCCCGCCGGAAACGCTGCTTCCTTTTGCCGTTCCAGTTGCACGCGCAGCATCATGATCACGTCGGCGCCCGTAATCGCTTCGCGAATATCGTTGGTGAGCCGCACGCCGGGCGCGATCATCGCCAGCTCGCAGGGCAGCAGCGGCGCCGGCCCGCACAGCACGATCGACGCGCCGAATTTCGAGAGCAGGTAGATGTTCGACCGCGCCACGCGGCTGTGCGCGATATCGCCGATGATCGCGACGCGCAGCCCTTCGAGCGCCGGCTTCTGGTCGAGAATCGTGCGTGCGTCGAGCAGCGCCTGCGTCGGGTGCTCGTGCGTGCCGTCGCCCGCGTTGATGATCGGCGTGCGCGGCAGATAGCGCGCCAGGAAATGCGGCGCACCGGAGGCCTGGTGCCGCATGACGATCGCGTCGGGCCGCATTGCCACCAGCGTGTTCAGCGTGTCCACCAGCGACTCGCCCTTCGACACGCTCGAACCCGCGGCCGTGATCGACACCAAGTCCGCGCCCAGCCGCTTCGCCGCGATCTCGAAGCTCGTGCGCGTGCGCGTGGACGATTCGAAGAACAGGTTGACGATCATCTTGCCGCGCAGCAGGTCCAGCCGGCGGAACGACTGGCCCTGCGGCGGCTGGAAGTCCTTCGCGCGATCGAGAATCGCCTGGATTTCACCGCGCTCCAGCGCCTCGATTCCCAACAACCCCGCGGGCATGGCCTCAGGAGGCCCTTTCGACCAGCAACACCTTCTCCATGTTGTCGATTTCCTGGAACTTCACCTCGATGATCTCGTCGTCGGTGGTCTGCACGTTGCGGCCGACGAAGCGCGCCTCGATGGGCAGCTCGCGATGGCCGCGGTCGATGAGCACGAGCAGGTGCACCCGCGCGGGCCGGCCGTGGTCGAAGAGCGCGTCGAGCGAGGCGCGGATCGTGCGGCCGGTGTACAGCACATCGTCCATCAGGATGATGTCTTTGCCGGTGACCGGGAATTTGATTTCGGTGCCGTTGACCACGGGCGCCGAAGCGATCGTGGACAGGTCGTCGCGGTATAGCGTGATGTCGAGGATCCCCACGGGGATATCGAGCCCCTCGAGCGCCTTGATCTTCGCAGCCAGCCGCTGCGCCATCGGGACACCCCGGCGCCGGATGCCGATGAATGCAAGCCGGTCCAGGTCCTCGCTCTTCTCGAGGATTTCGTGGGCCAGCCGGACCAGGGTCCGGTCAATTTCCGAAGCGCTCATGAGTTGCGCTTTTTCGCGAGTTGAGATCATGGTTTTGTCTTGGGTCGAACGGGAGGAGGCAGACACGCGCAACTACCTCCAAACGCTACAGGTTAGCACAGGTGAGAGGGCGGACGCCCTTCGGCCCGCGCCGGCCCGGTTCGGTTCGCCGGTGGCGCGCGCCTCAGCGTGCCGCGCCGGAACGCGCGTGCCCGGCGAGATTGATGAATAGACGCTGCGAGGAACTGACGGCCGGTCAATTGCAGACGCACGGCCCGAAGGCACCCCGAGCCGCTCCGCCGTTCGGCTGGGGCAATCGGTCCGGCAGGCCCGGCTCCTTGAGTCTTGACACCAAGACACAAAGATCACAAAGAAATTCAAGACAGAAAGGGTTTTCTTTGCGCAGCCTGCGGCGCCTGACGGCGAGGAATCAGAGGACCGGGATTGAGACCGGGAGACGTGGTGGCCGGCAGCGCCGGGTTCACTCCGCCGTCTTCACCCATGCCCGCAGCACCTCGGCCACGCTCCAGGCCTGGGCGATGCAGCCGCGGGGCGTGTAGGGCGGCTCGGCGTCGTGGATCTCGCTGAGCGAGCCGACGCAGCCGGCCGAGAGCTGCTCCTCAAACGCGGCCAGGAACCGGCGCGCGCCCGTACGGTCCTCGGGGTGGGTTCGAATCCAGGCGTCGATGAACGGACCGATCAGCCACGGCCACACGGTGCCCTGGTGGTACGCCGCATCGCGGGCGCGCAGGTCGCCGTAATAGCGCGGCTTGTAGTCGGGGTGATCCGGCGCCAGCGTGCGCAACCCAACCGGCGTAAGGAGACGCTCGCGCACAACGTCCATCACCGGCGCCCAGCGCCGCTCCTCCAGCACGGCGTTGTCGAGCGAAATCGCGAACACCTGGTTGGGCCGGCACGAGGGGTCGTCGCCCTGCTCGCCGTCCACCACGTCGTAGAGATACCCGCCCTGCTCGTACCAGAAGCGGCGGTTGAAGCTCTCCCTCGCCCGCGCCGCAAGTTCCGCGTAGGCCCGCGCATCGCCGCCCTCCTCCGCGACCCATTTCGCCAGCAGCCGGAGCGCGTTGTACCAGAGCGCGTTGATCTCCACCGCCTTGCCGCGCCGCGGCGTGACCACCCAGTCGCCGACCTTGGCATCCATCCACGTAAGCTGGTAGCCTTCCTGCCCCTGCCGCAGCAGCCCGTCTTCCGGGTCGGCGTGGATGCCGAACCTCGTGCCGCGCAGGTGGGCCTTGATGATGTCGGACAGCCTCGGCAACAATAGCCCCAAAGTAACTCTGTCCCCGGTCGCCTCGAGGTAGCGGTTCACCGCGTGGAAGAACCACAGCGTGGCGTCCGCGGTGTGGTAGAGCGCCTCGCGCTCGCCCTCGGGGAACATGTTTGGGATCAGGCCGTCGCGCACGTAGCCTCCGAACGTGCGCAGGATCCACCCGGCTTCCATCCGCCGGCCGGCGACGAGCGTCAACCCTTCGAGCGAGATCATCGTGTCGCGGCCCCAGTCGGTGAACCAGGGATAGCCGGCGATCACCGTCCGCACGTGGTCGCCGCCGGCGCGCGCCCGAACGGTGTCGCCGATGCGCCCCGCCGGGGTGACGATGAACTGATCGGCCGCGAGCACGAGCTCGGTCCCCAGGCCGTCCTGCGCGGCCGGATCCGCGGCGGCGAGCAGGAACCTGCGGCGGTGCTGTTCGAATCGCTGCGCCTCCTCGGGCGACAGCGTGCGAATCGTCTCCCAGGACTCGGTAGAGGCGACCAGCGCCGCGCCGCGGTTCGCCGTCAGGTCCGCGCGGAAATAGCCGGGACTCCAGAGCTCGCCGATGTAGTCGTAGCCGCGGCTCTGCTCGATGAGGTAGATGACCTGCCGCACGCCCGGATCCGAGGTAAACGCGGGCCGCTCGCCGTCCAGAAGCAGGCGGAGCGGGGGCAGGCCGCCCGGCGCCGTGATCTGGTATTCGTGGCCGCGGATCTCGATCGAATAGGGCGGCCCGGGCGCAATGCTGACAGGCGCGTCATGCGGGCGGAAATGCACGGCGGGCCGCAGGCCGAGCCGCAACCGCCCGGAGCCTTCGAGCAGCCGGTACGCGAGGTGGACCGTGTTCTGCCGGTGCGGCATCAGCAGACGGCGCTCGATCACGAAGCTTTCCACCTCGTAAACCCAGACCGGCAGGCCCGCTTCCAACCGGAATTCCTGGAGCACGGCGCGTCCGTCCACCGGCCGCCACGGCCGCTCGTACTCTTCTCCGCCCAGCACGAAAAAGCGGCGGTCGGGGAGCCGCACCTGCTCGCTGACGTCCTGGAGCATCATGATACGGCCGAGCGGAGCCGGCAGGGCGGCGATGAGCATGCCGTGAAAACGCCGCGTCCGCAGGCCGGCGACCGTTCCCGAAGCGTAGCCGCCGAGCCCGTTTGAAACGAGCCATTCCTGCCGCAGGTGCGGATCCTCGGGCGACTCTGGCAGCGGAATGCGGCGAACGGGACTAGCCACGCCCGTTCGTCTCCCGCGGGGCCGGACGCATGGCGGTCGCCGTGCGGCCCGGAATCCGCCACTCGCGGTCCGTGTCGATCCCGGGCGCGCCGGAACCGCCGTAGCGCGGATCCTCGCTCGACCACAGCGTCTGCCAGCGCATCCCTTCCGGCGGCGCGAGCAGCGGCTCGGGCACGATCGCCAGGCGCAGGTCGATGCCGAGGTTCACGACCAGCAGCCGGTCGTCGCCCTCAGCGCCGAAATAGCGGAGCACGAAGGCCTCCGGGCCGAGCACGGCGCCGTCAATGCCGCCGGGCCGCTGCGCACTGAAGACGCGATCCTCCCGGCGCAGCGCGAGCAGATCGCGATGCAGCGCGTACACCTCGGCGTGCCGTTCGCGCTCGCCGAAGTCGAGCTTGGCGCGCTCGAAAGTGGCCGGGTCGTGCGGAACGGGAATCCGCGCGCGCGAGTCCGGCTGCGCCAGGCTGGGAAACTGCGCGAGAAACTCCACGCGCCCCTTTTCGACCGCATCGGCCAGCGGAGGCTTGTGGTCCGCGAAAAACGCGAACGGGCTCGAGGCAGCGAATTCCTGGCCTTGAAACAGCATCGGCGTGCCCGGCGCAAGCAGCAGCAAGGCGGTCAGCGCGCGCAGCCGGCCGGGCGAGGCGAATTGGTGTATGCGGGCGCCGAGGCCCGTGTTCGCCGCCTGGTCGTGGTTCTCCAGGAAGTTGACGAAGGCTGCCGGCGGAAGATCGAGCGCCGGGCTGCCGCGGCGCTTTCCTTGCCAGCGATAGAACTGCCCCTGGTAAAGATAGCCGCGCTTCGCCGAAGAGATGAACTCCTGCGGCGCTCCCGAGTAATCGGTGTAATACGCCTCGGCGCGGCCGGCCAGCGCCACGCGCGCGCTGTGGTGGAAATCGTCGTTCCATACCGCGTCCAGGCCGAAGCCGCCCGCTTCCACCGGCCGCGCCAGCCGCGCGTCCTGCGTCTCGCTCTCCGCGACCAGGATCACGGAGCGGCCCCCGGCCGCGCTGCGCGCTTCGCGGCAGATGGCCGCCACGATGTGCTCGGCCGAGTTGTCGAAGATCGTTTGAGTAGCGTCGAGCCGCAGTCCGTCGATGTGAAATTCGCTGATCCAGTAGCGAGCGTTGGCGAGAAAGAACTCGCGCACGGGCCCGGAATCGGGGCCGTCGAAGTTGATCGCGTCGCCCCATTCGTTCTTGTATGCGGAAGTGAAGTAGCCGGAGGAGAACTGCTTCAGGTAATTGCCGTCCGGTCCGATGTGGTTGTACACCACGTCGAGAATGACGCCGAGGCCGAGCGAGTGCGCGCGATCCACGAGGTGGCGCAGGTCCTCGGGCGAACCGTAGTGATGATGCGGGGCGAAGAGGTCGACGCCGTCGTAGCCCCAGCCGAAGCGCCCGGCGAATTCGGCGACCGGCATCAGCTCGATGGCGGTCACGCCGAGCGCGGCGAGCTCGGGCAACTGCTCCGTCGCGGCGGCGAAAGTGCCGTCGCGCGTGAACGTGCCGGCGTGCAGCTCGTACATCACCTGGCCCGCGATGCGGAGGCCATGCCAGTCCGAATCGGTCCATTCGAATTGGCCGGGATCGAGCACCTGCGAGGGACCGTGCGGCCCCGCGGGCTGGAAACGCGAGGCGGGGTCGGGCAGAAGCGCGTGCTCGCCGTCAAGACGGTAGCGGTACAGCGCGCCGCAGCCCGCGCCGGGAACAACGCCCGAAAAATACCCGCCGTCCTCGCGAGTAAGGGCGACCGCGCCGCCGCCCTTCAGAACCACCTCGACCTTGTTCCGGCGCGGCGCCCAGACGCGGAAATGCACGCCGCCTCCGGGCACAATTTCGGCTCCAACCGGCAAGCGTCTATGGAACGCCGGCATCCTCGAAAGCCCCACCTGCCCCGAGAATAACATGCTATTTTCAGTTCTCAGCGCCGGCCGGGAGCCGCCGGCGGCCGGCGACTGACAACCGACAACTCTCATGCGAGAATCGAACATGCCCGACCGCTTCCAGAGCCGCCGCACGGCCAATTTCACCGAATCGGTGATTCGCGAGATGACGCGGCTGGCAATGCGCCATGGCGCCGTCAATCTCGCGCAGGGATTTCCGGACTTCCCCGCCCCTGAGGCGCTCAAAGAGGCCGCGCGCGAGGCGATCGCCGCCGACTGCAACCAGTACGCCATCACCTGGGGCGCAAAGCCGCTGCGCGATGCGATCGCCGCGAAGTACCGCCGCTGGTATGGCCTCGAAATCGACGCCGAGCGCGAAATCACGGTCTGCTGCGGCGCCACCGAGGGCATGATCTCCGCGCTGATGGCCACGATCGATCCCGGCGACGAGGTCGTGATTTTCGAGCCTTTTTACGAGAATTACGGGCCCGATACCGAGCTCTGCGGCGCCGTTCCGCGCTTCGTTCCGCTGCGCCCGCCGGAGTGGTCCTTCGATCCCGCCGAGCTTCGCCGCGCTTTTTCCGCGCGCACGAAGGGCATTATCCTGAATTCGCCCAATAATCCCACCGGAAAGGTGTTCACGCGCGGGGAATTGGAAACAATTGCCGGCCTCTGCCGCGAGTTCGACGCCCTCGCCTTCACCGACGAGATTTACGAGCACATCGTCTACGACGGCGCCGTGCACGTGCCCATCGCCACGCTCGACGGCATGCGGGAGCGCTCGGTGCTGGTGAACAGCATGAGCAAGACGTACTCGGTCACGGGCTGGCGTGTCGGCTGGGTGATTGCGCCGCCGCAGATCACGGCGTCGATCCGCAAGGTGCACGATTTTCTGACGGTGGGCGCGGCGGCGCCGCTGCAGGAGGCGGGTGCGCGGGCGCTCGCGCTGCCCGACGAGTATTACCGGCAACTGGCCTGCGATTACGCCGCGCGGCGCGACGCGATCCTGCCCATGCTCGAGGCGGCCGGCTTCCGCTGCTTCCCGCCGCGAGGCGCTTACTATGTCATGACCGACATCTCCGGGTTCGGCTTCCCGGACGACGTCACGTTCGTGCGCCGCATGATTGAGCGCGGCCGCGTGGCCGCCGTGCCGGGCTCCAGCTTCTTCTCACGCCCGGAAAGCGGAGCGCGGTTCGTTCGCTTTTGTTTCAGCAAGAAATATGAGACTCTAAAGAGTGCCGGAGCCCTTTTGAGTAAGCTGGAGAGCGTCTTATAGAGCCAGCGGCGTCCGGCCGGTTGACCTTCCGGAAAGAGCTTATGCTGCCAAATTTCTTACTTCCCGAGGCGGTGATCCGAGAAGACGGAGAAGGCCCTGAAGTCAGCCTTGGATCGTCGCAAGGCAAGCCAATACTGCTCACTCTCGGCATTACCCGCATTATCGAGCAGGAGAGCCTGGATGTCTCCATCTGGGGCTCGCCCGATAACTCGAATTGGGGCACAGCGCCCCTGATCTCTTATCCGCAGAAATTTTATTGCGGGACTTATCAGTTGCTGCTCGACCTGTCACAGCATCCCGATGTTCAGTACCTGCGCGCGCGCTACAAGGTGAATCGCTGGGGACACGGCGATCCCAAGCCGCTGTTCGGCGTTTACCTTTTTGCGGAAGAGAGCTCGCCGCGGGCCGTCGGCAACCCTGCCTGACCTTTCCCCCGGCCCCGGCGCACGTTCTTAGCGTGCGTGCCGGCGCTTACGCGGGCAGCGGTTCCGCTATAGCCGGTTGATGAGGCTGGCCACGTAGCCGGCGCCGAAACCGTTGTCTATGTTGACCACGGTGACGTTGCTGGCGCAGCTATTGAGCATCCCGAGCAGCGCCGCCAGGCCCTGGAAGCTGGCGCCGTAGCCGACGCTGGTCGGCACGGCGATCACCGGGCACGACACCATGCCCCCGACCACGCTCGGCAGCGCGCCTTCCATGCCGGCGCACACGATCACCACCCGCGCCTCGGCGAGCTTGCCGCGGCTGTTCATCACGCGGTGAATCCCCGCGACGCCGACGTCGAAGATGGTCTCGACCTGGTTGCCCATCACCTCGGCGGTGATCTGCGCCTCCTCCGCCACGGGAATGTCGCTGGTGCCGGCCGAGACCACGGCGATCTTGCCCTTGCCGCGGATGGCGCGGTCGCACCACACGCGCACCGCGCCGGAGAGCGGAAAGTACTCGGCCTCCGGGATCGCATCGCGCACGCGGGCCGCGGTGGCCTTGTCGGCGCGGGTGACGAGCACGTTGGGCGCGTTCCGAATCAGACGCGACGCGATCTCGGCCACCTGGTCCGGCGTCTTGCCCTTGGCGAACACCACCTCGGGCATGCCGTGGCGCAGCGCGCGGTGATGGTCCACCTTGGCAAAGCCCAGGTCCTCGAAGGGCATGTGGCGGATGCGCTCGAGCGCTGCATCCACATCGACGGATCCGGCGCGCACGGCATCGAGCAGCGCCCGCATTTGTTCCTCGGTCACAACACTACTGTAGCGTGCGGCCGGGCGGGCGGGCGCGCGCAGGTGTCTTGTGCGCCGGGACCCAGGCGCCTCTCACCGGTTCTCCAGAGCGTCCTACGGGCGGCGTGCACCGCATGAACTAAAATATTAACGAGACTCGCCGGGACCGGGATACGAATGCGGACACTGTGGAGACGATTGCGGCTCACGCTGGAGATGATCAAGTTCGAGCACTCCGTGTTTGCGCTGCCGTTCGCGCTGACGGGCGCCCTGCTCGCCGTGCGCGATGCGGGGTACGACACGCGCGGGCTGGCCTGGAAGCTCGGCTGGATCGTGGCGGCGATGGTGGCGGCCCGGTCGGCGGCCATGTCGTTCAACCGGCTGCTGGACGCCGATATCGACGCGCGGAACCCGCGCACGAAGTCGAGGCACCTGCCCACGGGCGCGCTTACGAAAACATTTACGTGGGGATTTGTTGCAGCCAGCTCGCTGGTGTTCATGCTGGCGGCGCGCGCCCTGAACCCGCTTTGCTCCAGGCTGGCGCCCGTGGCCCTGGCGGTCCTGTTTTTTTACTCGTTCACCAAGCGGTTCACGACCTTCTCGCACCTGGTGCTGGGCCTCTCGCTCGGAATCGCGCCCTCGGCGGCGTGGATCGCGATCCGCGGCTCGCTCGACCTGCGCATCGTGTGGCTCACCGCGGCGGTCATGCTGTGGACCGCCGGGTTCGACATTATCTACTCGTGCCAGGATTACGAGTTCGACGTCGAGGAAGGGCTGTTCAGCTATCCGCGCGTCTTCGGCATCCGCGGCGCGCTGCTGATCTCGCGCCTGTTCCACGTGGCGATGCTCGGGTGTCTCATCGCGCTCGTGCGCGGATTCGAGCTCGGCCCGGTGGCCATGGCGGGCATCGCCGCGGTGGCCGCGCTGCTGATATACGAGCACAGCCTGGTGAAGGCAGGCGACCTCTCGCGCGTCGACGCCGCCTTCTTTACCGTCAACGGCTACGTGAGCGTGCTCTTTTTCGTGTTCTGGGCTGCCGACATCCTACTGTTTCGTTCCGGTGCTTGAAATGCAAATCACTTCTCCCGTAATTGACGACCGCAGGCTGGAGCCGGTGCTCGAAAAGGTCCGCTCCGGCGCACGCCTCAACTTCGAGGATGGCGTGCTGCTTTACGAGACCCCGGACATCCTCGCGCTCGGTTACATGGCGAACCTGGTTCGCGAGCGGCTGCACGGAAACCTGACCTACTTCAACGTGAACCGGCACATCAACCCGACCGACGTGTGCGTCGCGAGCTGCCGGCTCTGCGCGTTCGGCAAAAAGGCGAGGGATCCGCGCGCCTATACGATGTCGCTCGAGCAGGCCTGGGAAACGGCCGGCGCCGGATACACGGAAGCCGTCACCGAGTTCCACATCGTCGGCGGCCTGCACCCCGAGCTGACTCTCGACTGGTATTGCCGGTTGTTCCGCGGCCTGAAGGAGCGCTTCCCGAAGGTGCACCTGAAAGCGCTCACCATGGTCGAGATCGCGTATCTGGCGCGGCGCAGCAAGCTCAGCTACGAGGAGACCGTTCAGAAGCTGATCGACTCGGGGGTCGATTCGCTGCCCGGCGGCGGCGCGGAGATCTTCTCCGAGCGCGTGCGGCGCATCATCTGCGATCACAAGATCGACGGGCAGCAATGGCTCGATGTGGCGCGCGCCGCGCACCGCCTCGGGCTGAAATCGAACTGCACGATGCTCTACGGCCACGTCGAGACCGCCGAAGACCGCGTGGATCATCTCGTCCGGCTGCGAGAGCTCCAGGACGAAACCGGCGGCTTCGTCACCTTCATTCCGCTCGCGTTCCATCCGGACAACACGGCGCTCGCGCACGTCCCCGCGACGACCGGCTTCGCGGACCTCAAGAACATCGCGGTCGCGCGGCTGATGCTCGACAACATCCCGCACATCAAGGCGTACTGGGTGATGATGACGCCGCGAATCGCGCAGGTCGCGCTGCGTTTCGGCGCGGACGACATCGACGGCACCGTGGTCGAGGAGAAGATCTACCACGACGCGGGCGCCACGACGGCGCAATCGCTGCGCCGCGGCGAGCTGCTGCGCCTGATCCGCGAAGCCGGCCGCGAGCCGGTCGAGCGCGACACGCTCTACCGCCCCGTCGTCCGCAACGACGCCACCTTTACCGTGCTGGTGTAAAAACCGGTGACAGTACACTCATTTCCCCGATTTCCGCGCCCGCAGCAAGACCTCGGGCCGGGGATGGCGGAGCCGGCGGGAAGCGGCTCCGCGCCCGCAGCAAGACCCTCGGGCCGGAGGCGGCGAAGCCGGCGGGAAGCGCTCCGCGCCCGCAGCAAGACCCTCGGGCCGGAGGCGGCGAAGCCGGCGGGAAGCGGCTCAGCAGGCGGAGCTCGAAGCCGGGATGAACTCGCAACAGGAGGGCGCCGGCGGCCCGCGAACCGATCGCGGGGCCGGGGGCGCCGGCGTTTTCGCCTGCCCCAGGCCGAAAGCAGGAACAACCGGTCCCCGGCGGACATATTACGGGAGGGAAAGTGAAGACCAGCGATCGAGCCGGGAAACACCCGGACGCATCAATGCTCGTTGACGTTTCGAGGCTTGTATCCGCGTACTACGCCGAACAACCGGATGCGTCGATTCCCGCGCAGCGGGTCGCATTCGGCACTTCCGGCCATCGCGGGTCCGCCTTCGAGAGATCCTTCAACGAGAACCACATTCTTGCGATTACGCAGGCAATCTGCGAATTCCGCAAGGCGCAGGGGATCGACGGGCCGCTGTTCCTCGGCAAGGACACGCACGCCCTGTCGGAACCTGCGTTCGAAACCGCGATCGAGGTGCTCGCGGCCAATCAGGCCGATGTCATCGTCGCCGCCGAGCCCGGCTACACGCCTACTCCGGTAATCTCCCACGCGATCCTGACCTACAACCGGAACCGGAAGACCGGGCGAGCCGACGGCATCGTCATCACCCCTTCCCACAATCCACCGGATGACGGCGGCTTCAAGTACAATCCCCCGCACGGCGGTCCCGCCGAAACCCGGATCACCGCCGCGATCGAGGCAATCGCCAACGATATTCTCGCGAACCGCCTGAAGGACGTGAGGCGAATTCCATTCGACCGCGCTTTGCGCGCCGGCACGACGCACAAGCAGGACCTGGTGAATCCCTATGTCGCCGATCTCGAAAACGTGATCGATATGGAATGCATCCGCGCCGCGGGATTGAGAATCGGGGTGGATCCGCTCGGAGGGGCCGGCGTCCCTTACTGGCCCGCGATCGCCGAACGGCACCGTCTCAACCTGACGGTGGTCAACGATGCCATCGATCCTACGTTCCGCTTCATGACCGTCGACTGGGATGGCAGGATCCGCATGGACCCGTCCTCGCCGTACGCAATGCGGGGGCTGATCGGCCTGAAAGACAGGTTCGATATCGCGGTGGCCTGCGACACGGATCACGACCGGCACGGCATCGTCACCCGAAGTGCGGGCCTCCTTCCGCCGAATCACTATCTCGCCGTCTGCGCCGGATACCTGCTGGAGAACCGCCGCAACTGGCCGCGCGACGCGGGGATCGGAAAAACCATCGTCAGCAGCAGCGCGATCGACCGGGTCACCGAAAAGCTCGGGCACAGGCTCTACGAGGTTCCGGTCGGTTTCAAGTGGTTCGTGGAAGGTCTTCTGAACGGGCGGCTCGGTTTCGCGGGTGAAGAGAGCGCCGGCGCATCCTTTCTGCGTTTGAACGGAGGCGCGTGGAGCACGGACAAAGACGGCATCACCGCCGCCTTGCTCGCGGCCGAAATCACGTCCCGAACCGGGCGCGATCCGGGGGAAAACTACCGCCGGCTGACGGGCGAGTTCGGGGAGTTCTTCTATCGCCGGATCGACGCGCCCGCAACCACGGAGCAAAAACAGGCGCTGGCGCAGATGTCGCCTGAGCACATTCGCAGCCGCGCCCTGGCCGGCGAGGAAATCCGGCAGATCCTCACGAAAGCTCCGGGAGACGGCAGCCCGATCGGGGGCGTGAAGGTCGTCGCGCCGGGAGGCTGGTTTGCCGCCCGCCCGTCGGGGACAGAGGAGATCTACAAGATCTACGCCGAGAGCTTCCGCAGCGAAGAGCACCTCGAGCAAATCATAGAGGACGCCCAGGCGATCGTCGGCCAGGCGTTCGAGACCCGGCGCTCCGGCGCGGCGTGATCCACGCGCGCCGCGCCTCCCTCCGAAGTTGACGCCGGCGCTGCGCCGGGAACCGGCCGCTGTGGGTCCTCTCGCTGCTGCTCGCGACGTGAAGCCGGTCGCCGCGCCCAATCAACGGTTGCCGCCCGGGCTCGCGACGATGACGCCGCAGCGAAGCAAGTCGTCGATGGCCGCCTGGTCATACCCCAGTTCCGACATGACGGCCAGCGTGTCCTGCCCGATCGCCGGCGGATCGCGGCGGATGGCGAAATTCACATCCTGGAGCCTCACCGGCAGTTTCGGCAGCTTTGCGCGCACGCCGTTCGGCAGCGTGGACTCCATCAGCCCGCCGGACGCCGCCAGGTGCGGATCCTGGAACAGATCCTCGGGCCGCGCGATCGCCGCGAATGGAATACGCGATCTTTCGCAGACCGCGGTGGCTTCTTCCAAGGTCATTCCGGCGAACACTTCGCGCAGCAAGGGAATCAGCCGCGGCCGCGCGGCGATGCGGTCGTTGTTGGTGGCGTAGGCGGGGTCACGAGCCAGATCGTCGCGGCCCAGTTCCGCGCAGAAGCGCTGCCAGTGATTGTCGCTCGTGATTCCCACGAAAACCTGGCGGCCGTCGGCGACCGTGAATGGCTCATAGACCGCCCAGGCCGAAACGCGCTCGGGCATCGGCGGGACGGGAACGCTCGACTGCGCCGCATAGCAGAGATGCTGCCCCATCAGGAACACCGCGGTTTCGAACAGCGCGGATTCCACCTGCTGCCCCACCCCGGTCCGCTCGCGCTCGCGCAGGGCGACCAGAATGGCGATGGCCGCGAACATGCCCCCGCCGATGTCCACGATCGAAGTCCCGGCCCGCAACGGGCGCCCGCTCGGCCCGGTCATGTAGGCCAGCCCGGACATCATCTGCACAACCTCGTCCAGCGCCGGCCGTTCCTCGTACGGACCCTTCAGAAAGCCCTTGAGGCTGGCGTAGATGAGCCGCGGATTCACGCATCGAAGCGCCGGATAGTCCAGACCGAGCCGCTCCATCGTGCCGGGCGCGAAATTCTCGATCAGCACGTCGGACTGCGCCACCAGCCGGCGGGCGATTTCCTTGCCGGCCTCCGTCTTCAGATCGACTGCGATGCTGCGCTTGTTGCGGCTGAAATAGCCGAAGTACCCGGCGCCGAAACCCTTGAGGCGGCGAGTCGGATCGCCGCCAGGCGCCGGCTCGACCTTCAGCACGTCGGCTCCCAGGTCGGCGAGTATCATGCCGCAGGATGGGCCCATGACCGTGTGGCCCAGGTCCAGAACCCGCACGTCGCTAAGCGGCAATCCCGTAGCTGTGCTCATTTTGAGGGCTCCCCACGCTGCGTGATCTGCTTTCGAGGCATGCCGCCATTCTACACCGTCGCGCGCCGATAACGGGTAAGCCGCTCTGTTAATCCCTTTCGAGCACGTTGCTGTGCGCGCCGGCCGGGCCGTGCTTTTGGCGTAGAGCCGAGGAGGGAGAGTTTGGCGTCCCCAGGGGGATTCGAACCCCCGTTACCGCCGTGAAAGGGCGATGTCCTAGGCCGGGCTAGACGATGGGGACGCTGAAGCAGCCGGGTACCTTCTTACTCTAACTTTCAGGCGAAGCGGTAGTCAACCGAAAGGCGAAAACCCTAAACATTTCCGGCCAACTGCCGATAAGTGAACCAGCAGAGCGGAACGCGGGTTCGTGGCGCGCCGCGGCGAAACGGAGCAGGGCGGTTCGTGAGTGCACAAACCATAATGCGGATGGGCGTAGCGGCGGAGGCGAGGCCCGGCGCGGCCGGCTGGCATGCAGGCGCGGTGGAGGAGGGGCCGGAGGCCGGCGAGCGGAAGCCGACGCTGGTGGTGGCCGACAGCCGCGAGATCAACCGCAAGCTCATCAAAGCGATGCTGCGCGAGGAGGGCTACCGCATTCTGGAGGCCTCGCGGCCGGTGGAGGTCTTTGCGCTGATCGAGCGCGAGAAGATCGACCTGGTGATCGTGGAATTCGCGATGCCGCAGATGAGCGGCATCGAGGTGTGCCGCAGGATCAAAGCCAACCCGGCGACGAAACTCGTGCCGGTGCTGGTGCTGACGACGGCGCAGGGTGTGGAGAACGAGGTCGCGAGCATCGCCTCGGGGGCGGACGAATTCCTGGTGATGCCGCTGCACCCGGCGGTGATGCGGATCCGGATCCAGGCGCTGCTGCGGCACAAGGCCGCGATCGATTCGCTCGAAGACGTGGAGTCCATTCTGTTCGCGCTCGCGCAGGCCATCGAGCAGCGGGATAAGACCACCGGCGGGCATTGCGAACGGCTGGCGACGCTGAGCATGACGCTGGGCATCGGCCTGGGGCTGCCGCCGACCCAGATCCTGGCGCTGCACCGCGGCGGTTACCTGCACGACATCGGGAAAATCAGCATTCCGGACGCGATTCTGTTCAAACCCGGCAAACTGACGGACGAGGAATGGCAGGTGATGCGGATGCACACTGTCAAAGGCGAAGAGATCTGCAGCCGCGCCAAGACGCTCGAGCCGGTGCTGCCGATCATCCGCAGCCATCACGAGCGCTGGGACGGCTCGGGCTATCCGGACGGGCTGCGCGGCGAGCAGATCCCACTGCTGGCGCGCATTCTCCAGGTGGCCGACATCTTCGACGCGCTCACCTCCGAGCGCCCCTACAAGCGCGCGCTCTCCGGGCCGGAAGCCCTCAATGTGCTCGAAAAAGAGGTCCGGCGCGGCTGGCGAGACCCGCAGGTGGTGAATCTGCTCAGGCGGCTCACCGACCTGCCGTTCGAGCGCTCGGTTCAGCGCTCGCTCGACAACATGCGCGAGGCCCTCGCCGCGGAAGCGGCGCTGCGCCTGCCGCTGGAAGCCTGATCCCTGCCGCCGGCGTCCATTCGCGCCGCGGCCCGCGCTCGGCGACAATAGAAGCATAGACTCATGACTGCGGCATTGCGGCGGGTGGAGGAGGATGTAGTCGCCTGCAGGCGCTGCCCCCGGCTGCGCGCTTACTGCGCCGGGATCGCCCGCGTGAAGAAAAAGGCGTTTCGCGACTGGGAGTACTGGGGCAAGCCGGTACCGCCGTTCGGCGATCCCGCGGCACGCCTGCTGATCATCGGCCTGGCTCCGGCCGCGCACGGCGCCAACCGCACGGGCCGTATGTTCACCGGCGACCGCTCGGGGGATTTTCTCTTCCGCGCGTTACACCAGACCGGGTTCGCATCGCAGGCCGAAAGCCGCTCGCGGGACGATGGGCTGACGCTCCGCGATGCCTACATCACCGCCGTGGCCCGCTGCGCGCCGCCGGGCAACAAGCCGCTGCCCGGCGAGATCCTGAACTGCCGCGAGTTCCTCGAGCGCGAACTCGACCTGCTGCCGAATCTGCGCGTCGTGGTGGCGCTCGGCCGGATCGCGTTCGACCAGTACCTGAGAGTCCTGCGCGCGCGCGGCGTCGCGCCGCGGCCTTCCGCCTTCGTATTCGGGCACAACCGGGAACACGAGATCGCTCCCGGCAGCCCGGTTCTGATCAGCTCGTACCATCCGAGCCAGCAGAACACATCGACCGGCCGCCTCACCGAAAAGATGCTGAAAGCCGTGTTCCTCAAGGCGCGGCAACGGCTGGACAAGGACCGATGACCGACCAAAAGCACATCACCGCAACAGTGGTTTCCCGGCGCGACATCAGCGCCGAACTCTGGATTGTGCGGCTGCGGCCTTCCGAGCCGATTCCGTTTCTGCCGGGCCAGTACGTGACGATCGGGCTCCCCGGCGGCGACCGCCTCATCGAGCGGCCCTATTCGGTGGCTTCCTCGCCCCGCGAGCCGGAGCTCGAATTCTTCCTCGAGCTCGTGCCGGGCGGCCATCTCACGCCGCATCTGTACGACGTGCCGGTCGGCGGCGAGGTGCTGATCCGGCGGGCGGCCAAGGGCCGCTTCCTGTTCGACTCGGCCAGCGGGCGCCCGTTCCATTTCATGGTCTCCACGGTTACGGGAGTGGCGCCGTTCCTCAGCATGGTGCGGGACATGGCGGCGCAGCAGGCAGCCGGCGACCCCGTCCCTTACCGCATCGCGCTGCTCGAGGCCGCCGGCGTCTCGCGCGAACTCGGCTATTGCGAGGAGCTTTCCGAACACGCGCGGCGCTTCGAATGGTTCCGTTATATCCCGACCATCAGCCGCGTCTGGCTCGATCCGGCCTGGCGCGGCGAGCTCGGCCGCGCCGAGGATATCGTGCGTAAGTATCTGGATGCGCTGAGCTTTACGCCGGCCGAAACCACCGCCTACGCCTGCGGCAATCCCAATATGATCGAGAACGTAAAAGGCGTGCTGCAGCGCGCGGGCTTCGGCAAGGACTCCGTAAAACAGGAAGTCTATTGGTTCGCTGAACATTAAGCGAATTTAACGTACTTAAAACACGGCACTTATCGCCCCTGAACCGGTGTACAATGGGCACCGGCCCCGATTGTCCAACGAACTGGGGACTGCGAAACCGATGGTCTTTTCTGTCCTCAACCTGGCGGCGTTTCTGCTGGCCCCGTCGCCGCTCCAGCAGCTCCGGCGCAATCTGTTTGACCAGACCTTCGCCGGCATCCACCAGCTTGACTGGTTCGACTGGTCGATTCTGATCCCGTATTTCGGGTTGCTGGCAATTTTGTCGATTTACGGGCTGCACCGCTACGAGATCATCCGCACTTATTACAAGCATCGGAAAAAGCTGTCCTCGGAGCCGCCTGCGCGGTTCGAAAAGCTGCCCCGGGTGACGATCCAGCTTCCGCTTTATAACGAGCGGTTCGTGGTGGAGCGGCTGCTCGAGCACGCGACGAAAATCGCTTATCCGCGCGAACTTTTGCAGATCCAGGTGCTCGACGACTCGACGGACGAAACGCACCCGTTCACCGAGCGGCTGGTGGCCGGGTATCAGGCCCAGGGCTTCCCGATCGAATACCACCACCGCACGAACCGCGAGGGGTTCAAAGCGGGGGCGCTGCAGAACGGCCTGAAGACGGCCACGGGCGAGCTGATCGCCATCTTCGACGCCGACTTCGTGCCGCCCGTGGATTTCCTCGAGCGCACGGTGCATTTCTTCGCCGACCCGGAGGTGGGCACGGTGCAGACGCGGTGGAGCTACATGAACCGCGACTTCAACGTGCTGACCGAGGTGCAGGCCATCCTGCTCGACGGCCATTTCGTGCTGGAGCACTGCGCGCGGGCGGGGCGCGGGTTGTTCTTCAATTTCAACGGCACCGCCGGGATCATGCGGCGGAAGATGATCGACGACGCGGGCGGCTGGCAGCACGACACGCTGACCGAGGACTCCGACCTGAGCTACCGCGCGCAGCTCAAGGGCTGGAAGTTCGTTTACCTGCCGGTGCTGGACTGCCCGTCGGAGCTGCCGGTGGAGATGCACGGCTTCCAGGTGCAGCAGTCGCGCTGGGCCAAGGGTCTGACGCAGGTTGCGAAGAAGTTGCTGCCGGCTATTCTTCACTCGAACATCTCGCGGCGGCACAAGATCGAAGCTTTCATGCACCTTACGCCGAACATCAGCTATCCGATGATGGTGGTGGTTTCGGCGCTGATCCTGCCGGTGATGATCGTGCGATTCTACATGGGCTGGGTCCAGATGGTTTTCCTGGACCTGCCGCTGATCGTCGCCTCTTTTCTTTCGATCTCGGCGTTTTACGTGGCGGCTGAGCGCGAGCTGTATCCGAAGAGCTGGAAGCGGACGATTTTCCTGCTGCCGGCGCTGTTCGCCATCGGCGTGGGCCTGACCGTCATTAACACCCGCGCGGTGATCGAGGCGCTGCTCGGCATTCAGACCAGCTTCGTGCGCACGCCGAAGTACGCGGTCGAGGGCCGGCAGGTCGCGGCTGCCGCGAAGAGATACCGGCGCAAGAGCGGCTGGCTGCCGTTCATCGAGATCGCCATCGGCACCTATTTCGTGCTGACGATCGCCTATGCCATCGACGTATACAACTTCCTGTCGATCCCCTTTCTCGCGTTGTTTGTAGGCGGGTATTACTGGGCCGGCTTCTCGACGCTGATCCAGGAATACCGCGACCGGCTGAGGGCGACGCGGGCCGCGTCACTCCCTGCGCGAGCCGCGCATCCTGTAGAGTAGGTATCAGAAGATATGCCCTTGTACGAATACAGATGTGAAAGCTGCGGCGAAAAGTTTGAGAAGCTGCGGCGGATGCGTGAGGCCGATGCCGGCCTGAGATGCCCGAAGTGCGAGTCGGAGAAAGTCTCGCGGCAACTCTCGACCTTCGCCAGCCGCATGGACGCGGGCGGCTCGGCCCCGTGCGGTGCGCCGGCTTCCTCCTGCGGTTCCGGCGGCTTCAGTTGAGGCGTTTAATCGAGGGCGGCGGTCGCCGCCCCCCATCAGCAGTTCCAGGGCGCTCGCGAGGCAGACAGTTTGGAGGAAGGTCTTCCTTTGCGAGCGCCTTTTTGCAGGCAGAATGATTTACGGCTGGAAGCGACGATCTCCGGCCGCATACCACTGCCGCCTGTTCCGATGAGACAGGCGAAAGCGCCTGCCCCAACCGAACCCCGGTGCACCCCAGGGTTGGCGGGACCGGGTTCAGCCTGCCGCAAACCGATTTTCCGCTTCACTTTCTCTCCGGCGGCGAATTGAGGAACGCGATCATGTCGCCGACATCCGAGCCTGCCAACGCCGGCCAGGCGCGTCCGAGTTTCCGGATGCGGCGGTACATCCTGGGGCCGTGGTCCCAAAGCGCTGCCGCAAGAGTCGCCGCGGTGATCGGCTCGCCGCGGCCGCGCAGCGCGGGCCCTTCCCTTCCTCCCTCCGCCGCGGGGCCGTGGCAGCCGGCGCACTCACGTTCCGCGAATACGGTCCTGCCGATCGCCGGCGAGCCGGCCGGTTCGAAATAGCGCAGGCTTGCCAGGAACGCAATCAGGTCAGCCATCTCCTGATCCCGGAACACGGGCCGCGGCACGTTGCGCATCTGAGGAGTTCGCCACATGTCGCCGGAGTGGTTCCACATCAGCCCGGCGAACCGCGCCAGCGTCATCGAGGACTCGGCGCCGGCGTCGAGCGCGGGCCCGCTATGTCCGCCCCTGCCGTTGACCGAATGGCACACGATGCACGACTTGCTCTGGAATACCGCCCAGCCGCGGTCCGGATTCCCCGGCGCCGGCGCATCGCCCGGCTTCGATGAATGGCGAACGTAAGCCAGCAAGTCGTTCATTTCGCGATCGTGAAACTTCGGCCAGGACAAACCCTGCCGCTCCGCATTGGCCTCCATCGCGGGAGCGTGATTCCACATGGCCTGCGCCCAGCGGACCGGCGTATCGATCCCAGGCATGGCGGCCAGGTCGGGACCAACGCCGCCGCTTGAGTGGCAGCGGGCGCAGCCGTCGGCCTCAAAGAGACGGCGGCCGTTGGACTCGTCGCCCGGGCCGTCGATATCGCGCGCCGCGTAGAGGAACGCAAAGACGTCGGCCATCTCCTGCTTGCTGATCTCCGGATACGCGACCTTTTCGGCCGCCATGCGCTCCCACATCGCCGGCGTGTGGTTCCAGATCGCGCTCAGCAACCCGGCCAGACTCCCAAGGCCGGAGCGCGCGTCGCCCAGGTCCGGTCCCAGCTTGCCGCCGACCCCGTTTACCGAGTGGCAGTGCGCGCAGCCCTTCTGTTGATAGAAGAGCCGCGCGCCGATTTGCGCGTCGCCCACGGTGAAGATCGCCCAGCGGGAGCGCCGCGATCCGTGCTCCCGCACGAGCATCAGCGCCAGCAACGCGACAGCCGCGGCCGCAACCGCCAGCCACCAGAGCGCTTGCCTGCTACCGGGCATGCACGCGGCTCACCGAGTAGTCCTCGGCGCTGCCGTGGCAGCTTGCGCAGGCCTCGCCGATGCTGGTCGTCATCGAGTAAGCATGCGCATACGACGAGGTATCCGTATGGCAGCCGAGGCACGCGGCCGAAGCCGGACCGAGCGGGCTATACGCCTCTTTCGGGGTGCTTACAGCCAACTCCGTGGCCGGCAGCGGCAACTGCTCGGAGTTGTTCACGTGGCACTTCGCGCAATCGCGACGATCGCCGGGGAATACGATCTTGGTCATGTCGGTCGAGCCCACGGTATACGGAATCTGCAGGTTCTCGCCGGTGTGGATGCGGTGGATCATCAGCTTGAACGCGATGGCCGTTCCGTTGGCATCCGTCTTCGTCGGGTTATGGCACTGAACACACTGTTGGATCTGGTTGCGGTTGCTGCCGTGCATCGAAAGCTTGAGGTGGCACGAATTGCACTTATCGATCGAGACCACCTGGCGCCGCGGCTGGACCGGAGAACCGTCCACGGAGAAGTAAACGACCTGGTTCAAGCCCGCATCGCGCACGGTGACCGCCTGCGTTGTGCCCGGCAGCAGCGTGACGTTGCGGTAGCCTTCGATGCCCACCGAGAAACTGCCGGTCGCGTTGGCCGGAATGGTGTTCGTGAACGTCCAGGTGTAGACCCCGTTTCCGCCCTGCGCTTTGCGGACGTCCTCGGAGACTGCGGTGGTGTAGTCGGAAGTGGGTCCGGCCAGCACCAGCGAGCACCGCGTCATGTCGGAGGGCAGAATCGGATTGCCCGCCTTGTCTTTGATGCTGAAGGTAACCGTGGGCGACTTGCCGGGAGCGGCGCCGGTGACGCTGAGAATCTGGAAGGTCGTGCCGGGCAGATCCGGCGCGAACTGCGGATCGAGGTGAGCCCCCAGGATGGAGGCGTCGAACTCGACTTCGCCCTGCGGGATATGGCAGTTGGCGCACTCGTTGTCGGAAATCTGGGGCAGGTTATTGTGGCCCTGGCCGGTGGCGAAGTTCACGTCGTCATGACAGGCGCCGCAGGCCGCGCGGTTGGGCTTCGTCAGCCAGTTGTTCGCCTGCGCGGCGCCGGAGTTCGGATCGTGGCACATCTTGCAGTTGGTGATGCCGGCCGGAAAGACTACGTCGGAAAAGCTGACCGGGCTGCTGAGATACCACTGATTGGTCTGTCCGGCCTTCACGCTCGGCAGCGACGACCCCATGTGGATCTTGTGGACCAGCACCGGCAGCGCGAGCGAGTTGCCGAGGGCATCCTGGTTTTGCGACTGATGGCACAGCACGCACACCCTGATATCGCGGCGATTGCCGCCGTGCGCGGAGAGCGGGTCGTGGCAGCTCTGGTTGCAGGTATCGGTCCGCACGATGTCGCGAACCACCGTGACCGGCGAGCCGTTCGGCACGAACGAGTAGGCGTCGTTCGCGAATTGCGTGCCGAGATCGAAGTCGCTCAGATCGCGCTTGGCGGTGACGCCGATGGTATGCGTGGCCGTGTTGTCGAAGTTCGCGGGGGCCTTCGTGTGGAACGTGTAGCGGTAGTCTCCAGGCCCCATAGTCTCGTAGGTGCCGCCGGAATCGGTTCCGGGCAGCGTGCGGCTGACGGGCGTGCCGTCGGGCGCCTTCAGCGTCCGGTTCGATGTCGTGTAGGCGGTGTATTCGCGTTTTCCGTTCGGAATTGTCGCCGCGATGAAACTGAGGCTCACGCCGCCGGGCGTCGTGATGCCGTCCTTATCGAGCGGAAGGCCCTTCGGATCGGTCAGGGTGAAGCGCACCCGAATGGTCCCATCCGAGGCGATGTCGGCGGTCGTGATCTTCAGGACGAGCCCCGGCCGGACGAACTGGACGAGGGCGGAATCGGCGTAATAGGCCTTGTCATTCGCAGTAAAAACGGGCCGGTCCGATTGGCCGACCAGCAGCGCGGCTCCCGCCAGGAGCACGGTGGCCACCGCAGCTTTTCCAAAACTGGATGGAACTCTTCGGAATGAGATCATAGCTGCCGGTCTTGAGCACGCCAGCGGCCAAATGATGAAGACGGTAATTTCGGGCAAACAAATACGAAAGCTTGCAAGCTGTCCGTCAGAAAATCGGATGGTGTCCGATTATCGGACAGCCGCGTCTTCGCCCGCACGGTCCGCCATCTGTTCGCACGAAGACACAAAGACCACAAAGACACAAAAACCTTTAAAGTCTCGAATTTCTGACTCTGCGGAGCCGAGGCGCCGGTTTTCTGTGCCGTATGAGCCGGATCTATCGGCGCGATGTGCTGGAGGCGGCATGGTCGCGGGTGCGGGCCAATCAGGGCGCGCCCTGAGGAGCGAGCAGATCGAAGCGAACGGCGCTCACCCGTTCGCCCCGAACTGGCGCAGTTTGCGGTAGAGGGTGTCGCGGGAGATTCCGAGCAGCGAGGCGGCCTTGGTGCGGTTGCCCTGCGAAAGCCGAAGCGCCCGCTCGATGGCGAAGCGCTCGGTCTGCTCCATCGAGAAGGGCTGCTCCGCGGGACCGCTGCCATTATGCGCCGGCTCGCGCAGCAGGGGCCGGAGTTCCCTGTCGGTGATCGTTGGGGATTCCGGCATGGCGGCGACAGCCGCGCTCTCGATCGCGGCTTCGAGCTCGCGCACGTTGCCGGGGAACGAATAGCCGAGCAGCAGTTCCAGGGCGGAGCGCGAAAGCTCGAGCTGGCGCCCGTAGCGCCGCGCCGCGCGGCTGGTGAAATGCTGCGCCAGCACCAGGATGTCCTCGGGGCGGGCGCGCAGGGGCGGGATTTCGATCACCACGGTCGCGATGCGGAAGTAGAGATCCTCGCGCAGGCACTCGCCGCGCAACTGCTGGAAGGGGCGGTTGGTGGCGGTCACGATCCGCACGTCCACGTGAATGGCCGTGGCGCTGCCGACCGGCCGCAGCTCTCCGGCCTGCAGGACGCGAAGCAGCTTCACCTGCACGTCCTTGGGCATCTCTCCGATCTCGTCGAGGAACACCGTGCCGCCGGAGGCGGCGGCGAAGATGCCGCTGGCGTCAGCGTACGCTCCCGTGAAGGCGCCGCGCCGGAAGCCGAACAGCTCGCTTTCGACCAGCTCGCGGGGAAGCGCGCCGCAGTTCACCGGCACGAACGGCTCGGCCGAGCGGGGGCTGGCGGCGTGGATGGCGTGGGCAAGCATCTCCTTGCCCGTGCCGGTTTCGCCCAGCAGCAGTACCGGGGCATGGGTCGCCGCCGCGGTGCGCGCTTTCTCGACGACACGCTGCATGGCGGGGGAAACGTAGACCACGCTCTCGAAGCTCTTGAAGCTTTCGAGATTGGCCTCCAGTTGCACGACGCGGTCGCGGAGCTCGAATAATTCCATCAGCCGGGCGATCTTCTTCCGCAACGCCTGGTGATCGAACGGCTTCGTAATGTAGTCCTCGGCGCCGCGCTTGATCGCCTCGACCGCAGTTTCGATCGCCGCGTAGCCGGTCATAATGACGACCGCGAGATCCGGGCTGCGGCGGTGAAGCTCCGTCATCAGCTCCATCCCGTCGCTGAGCGGCATGATGAGGTCTACGAGGGCGATGGCGATTTGCGGATTGGCTTCGAGCGCGGCGATGGCCTCGGCGGCGGAAAGCGCCACCTGCACGGAGTAGCCTTCGCGGGCCAGGAACTCTTCGAGCGTGGTCGCGAGGCCGGCGTCGTCATCGACAATGAGAATCGCGGCCATAGTGCCCTCCTTACGCATGCGCGGCCGCTTCGCGGTGCAGCGGCAGCTCGACAAACGCCGTGGCGCCCTGGCCCGGCCGGCTCTCCAGCCGTATCGCGCCGCCATGCTCGAGGACGATGTTGCGCGCGATGGCCAAACCGAGCCCGGTGCCCTTGCCCGGGCCTTTCGTCGTGAAGAACGGCTCGAAGACTTTCGGCAGATCGGCCGGATCGATGCCGCAGCCCTTGTCGGCGATCAGGATTTCGATGGAATCCGGCGACGGCCGGCGGCAGGAGATGCTGATCTCGCCTCCCGCGGCGATCGCGTCCAGCGAATTGCTGAGCAAGGTGGAAAACAGCACTTCGAGCTCGCTGCGGTCCGCCAGGACCAGCTCCTTTTCGGCGCCGTCCAGATCCACGGACACCGCTGCCCGCTTGCTCAGCACGGTGGGCGCGAGGAAGCTCAGCACGGACCGGATGGTGACGCAGAGATTCTCGGGCTGCTTACGCAAGGGAGGCCGGCGCGTGAAATCGAGCAGCCGCTGCACGAACTGCTTGCAGAAGCGGATGCTGGCTTCGAGCCGCTCGAGATCGGCCGCCAGGGGGCCGCGATCGATCTGCTCGCGCAGCATCTGCACGCGCAGCAGCGCCGCCGCCAGCGGCGTATTCAGATGATGCGCGGTGCCGGCCGCCATGCGTCCCATGCTGGTGAGCTTCTCGACTTCGAGAAGCGTCTGCCGCAGCTTGACGCGCTCGCGGATATCCTCGGTGACCTCGAGAAAGAACTGCTGCCCCGGCGGCTCGCGGAAGGGCAGCAGGCTGACCTGCACATCGATCAGCTCGCCGCGGCTGTTCTGGCGGATCGTCTCGACCTCGGTCACCGGTTCGCCCGCCCGGACCTTTTCGAGGTGCTGCTTCAGCTCGGCCGTCTTCTGAGCCGGCACGGTAGGGAGGACTTTTCCGATCACCTCGTCTTTGGCGAAGCCGTACAGCCGCTCGGCGGCGGCGTTCCATTCGGTGACGCGGAGAGAAGCGTCATAGAGGGCGACGGCGCCGGGCGAGGCTTCGAGCAGGCCGCGGTAATGCTCGTGGGAACGGCGCAACTGTTCCTCGCTGAGGCGGCGCTGTCTGAGGACGTACCAGGCGGCCCAAAAGGCCAGCAACAGGGAGGAGAGGATGCCGCGGGTAATGTAGAGGTAGTGGAGGGTGATGTAATCGGCGTGGCTGAAGAAATGATTCTCGACCACCTCCCAGGCAGCGAAGACCAGAGCGACGATACTGATGCTGGAGAGCGACAGGGTAGCCCAAAACCACTGGCGCTCAGGGCCTTGGCGCATCGTGGAAATTGATTGTAGCACAATGCAGCAGCCAGAACCCGGCGCTCGCTTCGCGCCGAACAGCCGGACCAGCCCTCCGCGCTCCTTGATTTTTCCCTTCCCTCGTAACCGCCCGGCGATATAATACGCCCTGCTATCTCCAGGAGATCAGGAGTGTGTTCATGACCAAGCGACGGGCGGTACTACTTGCGTTTCTTTTCGTTCTGGCCTTGCCGGCGGCGATGTTCGGGCAGACCAAACTGCTGCGGCACCCGACCTACTACAAGGGCAAAGTAGCGTTCAGCTACCTGGGCGACATCTGGGTGGCCAATGAAGACGGCAGCGGGGTCCAGCGCCTGACGGTGCACAAGGCGCGCGACATCTATCCGCGGTTTTCGCCGGACGGCAAGTGGATCGCCTTCTCGTCCAACCGCGAAGGGAACTACGACGTGTACGTGATCCCCTCGACCGGCGGCGAAGCGAAGCAGCTCACGTTCAACACGGCGGCCGACACGGTGGTCGGCTGGACGCCCGACAGCCGGAAGGTCATCTTCACGTCGGCGCGCAGCGCGCGGCTGCCGGGCGTGGCGAACCTGTACGAAGTACCCGTGACGGGCGGTCTGGAGCAGATCCTGCCGACCGACTGGGGCAACTACGGCTCCTACTCGCCGGATGGCAAAAAGCTGGCCTTCAGCCGTCACCCGGGCGTGTGGTGGCGCAAGCATTACCGCGGCAGCTATGCGGTGGACCTGTGGACGCTCGATACCGCTACGAACAAGTTCACGAAGCTCGGCGACCCCGACTACAAGGGCGGATACTTCTGGCCCATGTACGGCAACAACGGCGAGATCTACTTCGTCGCGGATATCCTGCCGAACGAGAAAGCGATCAAGCCGGGCAGCCGCGAGGTCATGAAGAGCGTCAACAACATCTGGAAGATCTCCGACCGCGGCGGCAAGCCGGTGCAGGTGACCAAGTTCACCGACGGCAACCTGTTCTTCCCCTCGATTTCGGCCGACGGCAAGACCATCGTCTACGAGGAGAACTTCGGCATCTGGAAGCTCGACACGGCCAGCGGCAAGACGTCGGAGATCAAGATCAACATCGTCTCCGACGATAAGGAAAACTTCGTCGAGACGCTGGCGTTCCAGAACGAGGCCGACAGCTTTTCGCTCTCGCCCTCGGGCAAGCGGGCCGCCATCACGATTCACGGCGAGATCTTCACGATCCCGACGGATCGGGGCGAAGTCCAGCAGGTGACGAAATCGTATAGCCGCGAGAGCACGCCGCAGTGGTCGCCGGACGGCAAGTGGATCGCGTACGTCTCGGACAAGACCAACCAGCAGGAAGTCTGGATCTCGGACGAATTCGGCAGGAACCAGAAGAAGCTCTCCGCGGTGGACACGGAAAAGCGGGACATCGAGTGGGCGCCGGATTCGAAGTCGTTGTACTACACGGCGTCGGACCACAAGCTGTACCGGGTGGACATCGACAACGGCAAGACGGACACGGTGGTGTACAACGAGGTCTCGGCCATTTCGGGCCCGGCGGTCTCGCCCGACGGCAACTGGATCGCGTATAGCGCGCAGGACCGCGACATGCGATCGCACGTCTACGTGGTGCCTGCGGCGGGCGGCCAGCCGCACCTGATTGGTGGCGAGGATATCTTCAGCGCGACCGGACCGGCCTGGACTCCGGACGGCAAGAAACTCATTTTCCTGGCCGGCATCCGCCAGGGCGGAATGGCGACGCAACGGGCGCAGATGGGCACGATGCAGTTGTACAGCGTTTCGCTTTTGCCGGAGGAGAAGAACCCGCTGGATAGGGATATCGACAGCGAGGAAGAGGCCGTCGCGGCCGCGGCGGAGACGGCGGCGGCGCGGCCGCGCGGGGGCAACTTCGGCGGCGGGCAGGCCGCTCAGCCGCGCAAGGTGGAAGTGAAGATCGACTGGAACGGCCTGAACGAGCGGATCCGGCAGGTGACGCGGCTTTCCGATAACGTGATGGGCGCGGTGCCCTCGCCCGACAGCCGGCTGTACGCGTTCGTGTCGATGGGCGGCGGCGCCGAGGGCGGGCGCGGCGGAGCGGCGATCTACACGATTCAGGACGACGGCGAGCGGCTCACGCGCGTCGTCGGCGCATCGCCGGCCGGAGGCGCGGCCGGACGGGGCGCGCCGCAGGGCGCGCGAGGCGGCTTCGGCGGCGGCCTCGGCAACATCCAGTGGACGCGCGACAGCCGCTCGATTTTCTACCGTGACGGCCGCGGCATCTCGACCATCGCGATCGGCGGCGGAGCGGGCGCCGAGGGCGGCGCGGGCGCGGGTCCCGGCGGCGCGGCAGGCGCCGCGGGCGGCGGGGCGGCAGCAGGCGGCGCGGGCCGCACAGGCCGCCGGCTGAACTTCACGGTTCACGTCGAGGTGGATCATCGCGCCGAGTGGAAGGAAGCGGTGGACGAAAGCTGGCGCGTCATGAAGCATCGCTTCTATGATGCCGAGATGCACGGCGCCGATTGGGACAAGGTGCGCGCCACCTACGAGCCGCTGGTCGATTACGTCGCCGACCAGGAGCAGATGCACGACATCGTCAGCCTGATGCTCGGCGAGCTCAACGCATCGCACACCGGCATCTCCGGCGGCGAGCGGCCCGATTCCCGCATCGTGCTCCCGCAGACGCGCTATCCGGGCTTCGAGATCGCGCCCGACGCCTCCGGGTTTTTCAAGGTCAGCTACATTTACAAGAACGGTCCCGCCGACAAGGAGTTCATCAAGCTCCACGTGGGCGATTACGTTCTCGCACTGAACGGCCAGGAGCTGAAATCCGGCGACAATTACTGGAAGCTGTACAATACCGCGGCCGGCCGCAAGGCCGAGTTCCTGGTGAATTCCAAACCGTCGAAGGAAGGCGCGTGGACGGCGACGACGGAGTGGATCAACGGCGCGGCGTACGCCACGCTGCAGTACGAGAAGTGGGTGGACGAACGGAAGGCGATGGTCGATAAGCTGTCGAACGGCGAGATCGGCTACCTGCACATCCGCGCGATGGACGCGCCGTCGCTCGCGAAGTTCCAGCGCGAGATCATCGAGAACCACTTCAAGAAGGCGCTCATTATCGACCAGCGGTTCAACGGCGGCGGCGGAATCGACGAGCAGTTGCTCGAGATCCTGTCGCAGCGGCAGTACCAGATGACGCAGCCGCGCGGCTCGGTGAAGGTGGACCGGCCGCAGCAGGCGTTCTTCGGGCCGATGGTGGTGATGGAGAACGAGCGCTCGGCCAGCGACGCGGAGATGTTCCCGGACGGCTTCAAGACGCTGGGGCTCGGCAAGGTGGTCGGCGTGACGACGTACGGCGCGGTGATCGCCACGGGTTCCTTCACGCTGCTGGATGGCTCGGCGCTGCGCACGCCCGGTTCCGGCGTGTACAACGTAAAGGGCTACAACCTCGAAAACTACGGCGTGCCGCCCGACGTGTACGTGGACAATGCGCCGGAGGATATCCTGGCCGGCCGCGACGCGCAGATCGAGAAGGCGGTCGAGGTTCTGAAAGCGGAATTGCAGGCCAAGACGGCGAAGAAATAGCACCCCCTCCTGGTTGTGACCTCAGCCCGCTTCCGGCGACCGGCCGGGAGCGGGCTTTTTTCTGACCGGGCGCAAAACCCGCTGTACAATGGTTTGAAAGCGATTATCGTGGCGAAAATTCTGGAAACACGCATCATGACGGCGGCGGATGTTGCGCGGCTCATCGATCACACCCTTCTGAAACCGGAGGCTACGCGCGAGCAGATCGTGAAACTATGCGGCGAAGCGCGCCGGTACGGCTTCGCCAGCGTGTGCGTGAACCCGTACTGGGTACCGCTGTGCGCGGCGGAACTGGCCGGCTCGCCGGTGAAGGTCTGCACGGTGGTGGGCTTCCCGCTCGGCGCGACCTCGACGGCCGCCAAGGTCGCCGAGACCGAGGAAGCGGTCCGCGCGGGCGCGCGGGAAATCGACATGGTGATCAATGTCGGCGCGCTGCGCTCGGGCGATGAAGCCGCGGTGGGCGCGGACATACGGGCGGTGGTCGAGGCTGCGCACCGCGGCGGCGCCACGGTGAAGACGATTCTTGAGACGGCGCTGCTCGACGATGCGCAGAAGACGGTTGCCTGCCGGCTCGCGCGGGACGCCGGGGCGGATTACGTGAAGACCTCGACCGGCTTCGGCCCGGGCGGCGCCACCGTGCACGATGTCGCGTTGATGCGGCGGACGGTCGGCCCGGAAATGGGCGTGAAAGCCGCCGGCGGCATCCGCACGCTCGAAGACCTCCGCGCGATGGTCGCGGCCGGAGCCACGCGCATCGGCGCCAGCGCCGGCGTTCAAATCATCGAGGCTGTCACATCCTGATGCCCTCTTCCGCGCCCGTCCGGTTCCGAAAGAGGTCCGAGCTGCTCGACTTTCTGCTCGAGATCTCCGCGGCCACTTCGGAATCGCTGACCGACCTCGACGCCCTGCTTGCGAACGTGGCGCAGATGATCCGCAAGGTGATTCCGTGCGAGCTGTTCGCGATCCAGCTTTACAGCGAGGCGCGGCAGGAGTTGCGGATCCGGTACGCGATCGGGCACCGCGAGGAGGTCGTGCGCAATCTGGGGATCCCGCTCGGCGAGGGCATTACGGGGGCGGCTGCCGCGACGCGCCAGGCCATTCTGGTCGGCGACGTGCGCAAGGACCCGCGGTACCTGAGCGCGCTCGACGCGGTGCGCTCGGAAATGGCGGTGCCGATGCTCTCGCGCGGCAGGCTGGTGGGCGTCATCGACGTGCAGTCCACCGAGCTGAACGCGTATTCGAAATACGACGTCGCGCTGCTGCGGCTGATTGCGGCCCGGGTCGGCGTGACGATCGAAAGCGCGCGGCTGTTCCGCCGCGTCGCGCGCCAGAACCGGACGCTCAAAACGCTGGCGCACCTCTCGCGCGAGTTCTCGTCGATCCTGGATCTGAGCGAGTTGCTGGCGCACATCGCCGAGGCGCTGAAGAAGATCATTCCCTACGACGCCTTCAGCATCCTGCTGGTGGACCGCGAACAAAAGTGCCTGCGGCACCGGTTCAGCATCCGCTACGACCAGCGTGTGGACCTGGATAACGTGCCGCTCGGCAAAGGCATCACGGGCGCGGCGGTGGAATCGCGCTCGGTGATTCGCTCGGACAATACGGCCGAGGACCCGCGCTACATTCGCTCGCACCCCGACATGCGCTCCGAGGTTGCGGTGCCGCTGATCGTGCACGACCGCGTGGTAGGCGTGATCGATCTCGAGAGCGACAGCTTCGCCTGGTTCACCGACGAGCACGTGCGCATGCTCTCGCTGCTCGCGCCGCAGATCGCGGGTTCGGTGGAGAACGCGCGGCTGTACGAGGAACTGGCGGAGCGCGAGCGGCGGATCGAAGAGGACCTGGGGCGCGCGCGCGAGTTGCAGACGGCGCTGCTGCCGAGCCGCCCGCCGGAGATCGACGGCCTGGAGATCGCGATCGGCTACCGGCCCGCGCGCATCGTGGGCGGCGATCTGTACGACTTTTTCGAATACGGCCGGGGCGAGGCGCTCATCGCAATCGGCGATGTGAGCGGCAAGGGCGTGGCGGCGGCGCTTTACGGCGCGCTTGCCGGCGGGCTGCTCAGGACGTTCGCGCCGGGGCGGCGGCGGCCGGCGGCGCTGCTCGAAAAATTGAATCACGTTCTGCTCGAGCGCCAGGTGGATGCGCGGTACGTCGCGCTGCTGGCGGTGATGTGGGACGCGGCCTCGCGCGTGCTCACTATGGCGAACGCGGCGTGCCTGCCGCCGATGATCTGCCGCGGCGGCCAGATCATCGGCCCGCGGGTGGAAGGCATTCCGCTCGGCCTGCTGCCGGACCGCCAGTACGAGGAGGTGGAGTTCCAGGCCGAGCCGGGCGATGTGATCGCGCTGTACTCGGACGGCATCACGGACCAGGTCAACCCGGAAGGTGAAGACTACGGCCGGTCGCGGCTCACTCGCGCGCTCACCCGCTCCTGCCTGCTTTCGCCGCAGGCCATCGCCGACCACATCTTCCGCGACCTCGACCGCTTCACGGCGTTTGCGCCTGCGTTCGACGACCAGACCCTGGTAATTTTAAAGGTGGCTTGAACGTGTCCGGCAGTTTCCATTACGAAGGCAGCACGCTTTATTGCGAGCGGGTGCCGCTGGCCGACGTCGCGCATCGCGCGGGCACGCCGGCGTACGTCTATTCGAGCGCCGCGATTCTCGAGGCATTCCGCGCTTACGAAGACGCGCTCGACGGAACGCCGCATCGCGTGTGCTGCGCCGTCAAGGCCAACTCGAACCTGGCGGTGCTCGCGCTGCTGGCGCGCGCCGGCGCCGGGTTCGACATCGTCTCCGGCGGCGAGCTGTTCCGCGTGATCCGAGCCGGCGGCGATCCGGCGGGCGTGGTGTTTTCGGGCGTCGGGAAGACGGCGGAGGAGATCGACTACGCGCTCGATCAGGGCATACACGGATTCAACTGCGAGTCGGAAGCCGAGCTCGGCCTCATCGACGCGCTGGCCGCGCGCCGCCGCGTCCGGCCCCGCGTTGCGCTGCGCGTCAATCCCGACGTGGACGTGGCCACGCATCCGTATATCGCCACCGGCCTGCGTGAACACAAATTCGGCATTGACGTGGCCGAGGCGGAGCAGATCTATGAGCGCGCCGCAGCGATGAAGAACGTGTCGGTCGAAGGCGTGAGCTGCCACATCGGCTCGCAGTTGCTTGAAACCGGTCCGATCCTCGAGGCGCTCGACCGCATGCTGGCGCTGGTGGAACGGCTGCGCTCGCGCGGGCTCAGGGTGAACTCGCTCGACCTGGGCGGCGGCCTCGGCGTGCCGTATCAGCCGGGCGAGCAGGCGCCCGACGCCGCCCGGTTCGCTTCCGAGATCCGGCGCAGGATCGAAGGGCGCGGCCTGTTTCTTCTGCTCGAACCCGGCCGCTCCATTTTCGCCGCCGCCGGCGCGCTCCTCACGCGCGTGCTGTACCGGAAGTGCAACGCGTCGAAGGAATTCGTCGTGGTGGACGCGGCGATGAACGATCTGATCCGGCCATCGCTCTACCGGAGCTATCACGACATCATCCCGTTGCGGCGCACCGACCGCCCGCCGATTCTCGCCGATGTCGTCGGGCCGGTTTGCGAGACCGGCGATTTCCTGGCGCGCGACCGGCAGCTTGCGAACGTGCTGCCGGGGGACCTGCTGGCTGTCGCCACCGCCGGCGCCTACGGCTTTGTGGCGGCATCGAATTACAACTCGCGCCCGCGCCCGCCCGAGGTGCTGGTGGAAGGCGATTCCTGGCGCATCATCCGCGCGCGGGAAACGATGGAAGACCTGATCCGCGGCGAGCAGGCAAGCTAATTCGGGGACAGGCTACGCTTTCACCAAATTCCAGCGGCGCACATGAAATTCGGGATTGCGTAGCCTGTCCCCGAATTTCTAGCATCAAGATATGCGGGTAGTTCTCGCGGGCGATGTAATGCTGGGCCGCTTGGTGAATGAGGAGCTGAAACATGCGGATCCGGCTTACGTTTGGGGCGACACACTGCCTCTGTTTCGGGCCGCCGATCTCCGCGCGTGCAACCTGGAATGCGTTTTGTCCGACCGCGGGCGGCCGTGGTCGGCCACTCCGAAAGTATTCCATTTCCGCTCGGACGCAAAGAACATCGAGACGCTGAAGCGCGCCGGCGTCGGCCTCGTCTCGCTGGCAAACAATCACGTGCTCGATTACGAGTACGACGCTCTGATCGAGATGCTCGGCATTCTCGATCGATCCGGCATCGGCCGGGCTGGGGCGGGCCGCAATCGCGACGAGGCGCGGCGCCCCGCCGTGGTGGAATGCGCAGGCATCCGCCTGGCGATGATCGCGTGCACGGACAACGAGCCGGAATGGGAAGCGACGGCCGAACGCCCGGGGACGTTCTATGTGCCGATCGAACCCGGCGAAGAGCGCGCACAGGACCTGCTGCGATCGGTTGCGGAGGCCAGCCGGATGTACGACCTCGTGATGGTGTCCCTTCACTGGGGCCCGAACTGGGGCTACCGGCCGCCGGCGGAGCATATCGCATTCGGGCGCGCGCTGGTGGAGGCCGGCGCCGCCGTTGTTTTCGGGCACTCTCCGCACGTGTTCCGGGGTATCGAGATCTACCGCGGCAGAGCGATTCTCTACAGCGCGGGCAACTTTATCGACGACTATGCGGTGGACGAGATCGAGCGCAATGACGAGTCGTTCGTGTTCGCCGTGGATGCGGAGGGCCGGTCGGTCCGCGAGATCAGCCTGTATCCCACGGTGATCCGGCGCCTTCAAGCGCGGCGCGCCGGCCCGGGGCGCGCCAGGGCGATTGCGGCGAAAATGGAGGCGTTGTGCCGCGACCTTGGCACCATTTCGCGCTGGAGCATGGCGGAGAGTTGCCTGAAAATCCAGGCGCCCGCGCCCGCCGAGCGCGCCGCATGAAGCTGTCCACGGCTCTTCGCAAAATGCTCGAAGGCTGGCGCGGCGATGTGCCGGCCGCCTGGCAACCCGTCCTGAGCGGAATCGAACTGAATTTCCGGAGCCGCGCGCTCGATTGCCCCCTGCGGCCCGGAGAGATCATCATACCGGCGCGCAATCGCGTGTTCCACGCGTTCGAGGGCGTCGATCCCGAGGGCGTTCGGGCCGTCATCCTCGGCCAGGACCCATATCCGAATCCGGAGTGGGCGACAGGCCGCGCGTTCGAGCAGGGGAATTTGACCGAGTGGCCGCCGGAGAGCGGCAGGATTGCGGCCAGCCTACGCCGCATCGTGCAGACGCTCGCGGCCGCGCGGACGGGCAACGCGCGCTACGCGAGCCACGACCGGGCCTGGAGCGATCTGGTTCGGGACGTGCGCAGCGGAGCGCTGCCGCTCGAGCCGCCGCGCGAATTGTTTGCCCGGCTCGAGCGCCAGGGCGTGTTGTTCCTCAACGCCAGCCTTACGCTGAGCATTGTGATGCGTGCCGGCGAAAGCAAAAAGCCGCGCGGGCACTTCCCTGTCTGGGAGCCGCTGGTGAACCGCGTGTTATCGTTCATCGCGGGCCGCGGGCGCGCCGTTTTTCTGCTGTGGGGCCGGCGGGCGTCGTGGATTTTCGAGCGCTCGGGCGCGCGGGGCGCGCTGGTGGTTGAGCACGTGCACCCGGCCGCGATCACGCGGGAAGGGGCGGCTTTCCTGAAGCCGCCCAACCCGTTTCTGGCCGCCAATGAACTGCTGCGGCGGAGGGGCGAGCCGCCAATCTCCTGGTGAAGCGCGGCTACGCGCCGCCCACCATCGTGCTCGGCCGTGAAATCTCGGTCACGACTTCGGCGGTTTTGTCGGGCGCGCGCAGGCGCGTGGCGATGTCGGCCTGCGCGATGATGCCCACCACGCGGCGATCCTGATCGACGATGGGAATGCGCCGCACCTGCTGTTTCCGCATTGTCTGTAAGGCATCTTCGAGGCTGTCCTGCGGCCCGCAGGTGAATACCTCGGTGGTCATCACGTCGCGAATCGGCGTGTTCCTGGGATCGCGGCCCTCGGCCACCACCTTCAGCGTGATGTCCCGATCGGTGACGATTCCGGCCAGCCGATTGCCGTCTTCGCATACCGGCAGCGAACCGACGCTCTGCTCCTTCATGAGCTGGGCTGCGTGTTGCGCGGTTTGGTCCGGCGTGCAGCAGACCGGCTGCTCGGTCATTATGTCCTGGCAAGTCTTTTCCATGTGCTCCTCCGTCATCGGGTGATTGATTAAGGACCGGAGACGGACCGGCGGTTCGCGTCCGCGTAAAAGCTTCACGCCGCCTGCGCGCCGCCGCTTGTCTGCGATCCTTCCTCCGGGGCCGCTTTCCGACGCTCCCATCCTTTTCGGGACGCACGGGACCGGCGCGCACGCACGCTCTCCGAATGCAGCCTCACTCGCCTTTCTTCGGGCGTTTGAGTGGCTTGCGCCTGCCTGAGTTCGTCGATCGCGCGCTGGATGTGCTCCTTCTTGCGCTCGAGCTCGGCGATGATCAATTCGAGATCGTCCATGCCCCTACGCTGGGATTATGCAATGCCGTTACCATTCCAGCGCGCGCGGGTTCTCCACCGTCGAGACATCGGCCAGCGGCTGCCCCAGATATTTCTGGCGCATGAGCCGCCGTACGACTTTGCCGCTCTGCGTTTTGGGCAGCTCGGCGACTACCCGGATTTCCCGCGGGCGGAAGGTGGGCCCGAGGGTCGCAACCAGGTGCGCGGAAAGCTCCTCGGGCGAGACCGGCTTCTTCAGGACGACGAAGGCGACGATCGCTTCGCCGGTAAGCTCGTCGGGCACGCCGATCACGGCCGCCTCGGACACCGAGGGGTGCGCGACGAGCGCCTGCTCGATCTCCGCCGGGCCTACTTTGCGCCCCGCGACGTTCATCGATTCGTCGGCGCGTCCGTGCAGGAACCAGTAGCCGTCCTCGTCCACGCTGGCCCAGTCGCCATGAAACCAGACGCCGGGAAAGCGCGACCAGTAACTCTCGATGTAGCGCGCCGGATCGCCCCAGACGCCGCGCGTCATCGACGGCGCGGGCTTCGTGCACACCAGGTACCCGGTCGCGCCGCGCACCGGCCGGCCGCTGTCGTCGAACACCTCGACCGCCATCCCCGGCGCCGGGCCGCCCAGCGTGCACGGCTTCAACGGCTGGATCGGTTGCGGCATGAGGAAGCATCCGATAATCTCCGTGCCGCCGGAGATGTTGAGAATGGGGCAGCGCCGGCCGCCGGCGTTGTCGAAGAACCAGCGATACGAGGTCTCGTCCCAGGGCTCGCCGGTCGAGCCGAGCAGGCGCAGCGAGGAGAGATCGTGCGCGCGCGGGTCGCTGCCGCGGCGCATCAGCATGCGGATCGCGGTTGGCGAAACGCCGAGCGTGGTCACGCGGCGCCGCTCGACGACGCGCCAGAGGCGGTTGGCGTCCGGATAATCAGGCGCGCCGTCGTAGAGCACGATCGTGCCGCCGAAGTTGTGATTGCCGAGAATCGACCACGGGCCCATCATCCAGCCGATATCGGAGAGCCAGAAGAAACGGTCCTCCGGTTGATGATCGAAGGCGAGCCGGATTTCCTTCGATGTCTGCGCGAGCGCGCCCGCGTGCGTGTGCACGGCGCCTTTGGGCTTGCCGGTGGTGCCCGAGGTGTAGAGGATCATCGCCCGCGCTTCCGAGTCGAGAGCGAGCGTTGCGCACTCTTCGGATTGCCCGGCCGCGAGCTCGTCCCACCAGACGTCGCGCTTCGGATTCCACGGAATCTCGCCGCCGCGGTAGCGCAGCACGATGACATGCTCCGCGCCGCCGGCTTCATCCACCTTCTGCTTGAGCGGCAGGCGCCGGCCGCGGCGCTCGAGGAAATCGGCGGTGAGCACGGCGCGCGCGCCCGAGTCCGCGAGCCGGGACGCGATCGCGCCCGCGCCGAAGCCGGCGAAGATGGGCACAACAATGAGCCCGAGCTTGAAGCAGGCGTAGAGCGCCGACAGAATTTCGGGCGTCATCGGCATAACGAGCGCGACGCGATCGCCCTCGCGCAGGCCCAGCGAGCGGAGGCCGTTCGCCAGCCGGTTCGTGTCGCGCCGCAGTTGGCCGAAGGTGACCGTACGCGCCGAGCCGTCCTCGCTCTCCTGAATGCAGGCGACGCGCGAGCCGTCGTGCCGGTCCAGGCAGTTGTGGGCGATGTTCAGCTTGCCGCCGCTGAACCAGCGCGCCCATTCCGGTCCGGCGGAGCAATCGAGCACGGCCGTGTACGGCTGGAACCACTCGATGCCCGCCTCCTTCACCATCGCGTCCCAGAACGTTTCGAGGTTGGCCGTGGAGAAGCGAAGAAACTCGTCGAGCCGCGAGAAGCCGAGCGTTCGCATGAAGCGATAAATGTTCGTGCGTTCGATCCACTCGCGGCTGGGCGACCAGATCACCGCGTCGCGGCCGGCTCCGGCTTTCTCTCCATCCACGTCGCCCAGTATTCTTTCCACTCGACCTCCTCGCCGGCCGGCAGCACGCGGAGCGGATTCAACCCGTCAAGCATCACCGCGCTTTCGTCCGTGTACGTCTTGCTCTTCTGGTTCGCGAGCGCTTTCGGGTGCGGCCCGTGGTGAATGCCGCGCGGATGCAGCGTGGCCCAGCCCGGGCGGATGTTGTCCTTGCTGAAGAAATCGCCGTCGTGATAGAAGATGAACTCGTCGTAGTCGGTGTTGCGGTGGAAGAAGGGCACGCGCAGCGCCTGCTCGTCCTCTTCGAGCGGCCGCGGCAGGAAGCTGCAGATCACGGCGCCCTGGGTGACGAACGTGGTGTGCGCGCTGGGCGGCAGGTGCACGCGCGGGCTCGTCACCGGGCGTATGTCGCGCATGTTGAGCTTCCAGGCGGTGAGGTCGCCTTTCCACCCGATGACGTCGAGAGGGTTGAAGGGATAGAACACTTTCGAGATCTCGCCGTCGGCCTTGATGCGCACTTCCCACTCGCGGCCGTCGTCGGCAGCCGGGTGCGGATCGGGCGTCGTCACGATGGCGGGATCATAGAGCGCGGTCTGGCCGAGCATGCCGCGGTCGGGCTGATCGAATTCGCCTTTCGACTGCACGATCAGGAAGAAATTGTCGCGAGTGCGCGGCAGGATCCGGTAAGTGACCGCGCGCGGCAGATTGATGTAATCGCCCTTTTCGAACTCGAGCGGGCCGAAGTCGGTCTCGATCATGCCTTCGCCGCGATGGATGAAGATGAGCTCGTCGCCGTCGGCGTTACGGAAGTAGAACGGCATGGGCTCGGAGCGGCGCGAGACCGAGAGCGTCAGCTCGTCGTTGCCGAGGAATGCGGCAGGCGCGCCATTCGGATCTCGCAGGTCGGCCGGCTCGAGCTTGTTGAGGTCGAAGCAGTGCGGCCTCAGCTTGCCCTCGAACCGCACCCAGCCGGTCGGTGGATGCGTGTGATACAGATGCGCGCTCTTGCCGTAAAATCCCTTGCGCCCGTGCTCTTCCTCGTAAGTGCCCTCAGGCAATCCCACGTGAGCCTGCGGCGCGATGCGCCCCTTCTTGAGTGGATACATACCTTCATTGTAAAACCGGTGACAGTATACTCATTTCCGATTTTTTTCGAGCACCGCCTGGACGCGCGTCGCCGCTGTGATGTGCTGCGGGATTCGCGCGGCGACCGGCTCGACCGCCTTTTCGGCGCACGTCCGCCGGTGCGGGTTCACGGATTCCGGGACCGGCGAACGGAGGAGGCGGCGCGAGTGTGGGCGAAGACAGCGGCGTTCATGCCGGAGATGGTGAAATTCCTCGAACGGCTCGCGTCCGCGCGGTAATTTGGGGATTTCGTAGCCTGTCCCCGAATTAGGCGAGGGCGCGGCAGTCGGATTCGACCATCTCGCGCACTAACTCGGCGAAGCTGATCTTATTACACCAGCCCAGGCGCTCGCGCGCTTTCGAGGCGTCGCCGCAGAGGATGTTGACCTCGGCGGGGCGGTAAAGGTCGGGATCGGCTGTGACGTAGTCGCGGTAATCGAGCCCGGCGATGGAAAAGGCAAGCTCGGCGAACTCGCGCACCGAGCGCGTCTCGCCGGTCGCGACGACGTAGTCGTCCGGTTCGGGCTGCTGCAGCATGCGCCACATCGCCTCAACGTACTCGCGCGCGTGGCCCCAGTCGCGCTTCGCCTCCAGGTTCCCGAGACGCAGCTCCCGTGCTTTGCCGGCCTTGATGCGCGCCACCGCCGAGGTGATCTTGCGCGTCACGAACTCGTAGCCGCGGCGCGGCGATTCGTGGTTGAACAGGATGCCGTTCGAGGCGTGCACCCCGTAGGCCTCGCGGTAATTGCGCGTCAGCTCGAAGCCCGCCACCTTGCTGATGCCGTAAGAAGAGCGCGGGTGGAAGTGCGTGCGCTCGTTCTGCGGGACCTCCTCGGCGTGGCCGAACATCTCGCTCGATCCCGCGAAGTAGAAGCGGCAGCCCGGCGCCAGATTCTTGAGCGCGGCGAGCAGGAAATGCGTGCCGTTGATGTTCGTGTTCAGCGTGGAGAACTCGTCGTCGAAGGAGTAGCTGACGAAGCTCTGCGCCGCCAGGTGGTAGCACTCCTCGGGCTGCACCTTCGCGACCAGCGTGTGGATGCTCGCATAGCTCTCGAGCGAGGCCGCGTGCAGGCGGATGCAGTCGCGAATCGGCAGCAGGCGCGAGAGGCGATGCTCCGGGTCTTCCAGGGCCACGCGGCGCACCATGCCGTGCACCTCATAGCCTTTCGAGAGCAGCAGCTCCGCGAGATAGGAGCCGTCCTGGCCGGTAATTCCGGTGATGAGCGCACGCTTCCGGGACATGAATCTAAGATCGTAGCAGGCGGGCAGGCGGCGCCGCCTGCCCCACCGTGCTTACAGCGGTTTGTAGCACTCCCGGCCGGGCCGGCACTGGTCGTGGCTGACCTGCGCGCCGTCCGGGCCGAGCGCGATCTGCGTCTTCAGGCACCAGAAAGCGTGGTTGCCTTCGCTGGGAGAAGAGAATTCATCGACGAACAGGTCTTTCCAGCGCAGGCATTCACAGCGTTCCTCGTTCTCCATCGCTACGCCCTCCCTTTCGCGGCTTCGAGCAGCGCGCGCTTCACCGCTACGCGCGCCAACTGGACCTTGTACGCGTTCATGCTCAACGGGGTCGCGCCCTCGACGGCGGCGTTGCCCGCTTCCTCGGCCGACGCGGCATTCAGCGGCTTGCCCGCCAGCGCTTGTTCGGCGGCTTCCGCGCGCCAGGGCCGCGGAGCGACATGGCCCAGGAATATGCGCGCCCGCTCGACCGTCGCGCCCTTCATGCGGAGCGCCACGGACGCGGTCGCGAGCGGCCAGTCGAGCGCCTCCTTCTGGTGCAGCTCGTATGTCGCATTGTGAACGGCCCCGGCCGGAACGAGGATCTCGGTAACGATCTCGCCCGGCTTCAGCACGTTCTCGCGTTCGGCCTCGCTCTGCGGCGTCACGAAGAACTTCTCCACCGGCACATCGCGGGTTCCCTTCGCCGAAACGATCTTCAGAGAAGCGCCGAGCGCGGCGAGCGGCGGCCCGAAGCTCGATGCGCTCACGAAGTAGGCCGGCCCGCGGTTGTCGAAGATCGCATGATACCGGTTATCGCCGTTCGGCACCAGGCTCCGGCCGTCCTTCATCGCGAGCAGGCCGTAGCCGAGGCGGAAATACCAGCAGCGCGGGCGCTGGCAGAGGTCGCCGCCGACGGTGCCCACGTTGCGGATCTGGGGGCTCGCCACGCCGCGCGCCGCTTCCGCCAAGGAGGGATACGCGGCGCGCACCTCCGGGCTGCGCATCAGCTCGTCGAGCGTCACCAGCGCGCCGATGCGCAGACCCGCCGTCGTCTTGCGAATGCCGCCGAGCTCCGCGATGCCCTTGATGTTCACCACGCGCTTCGGCGAATAGACGTAGTCCTTCATCAGGCTGAGGAGGTCGGAGCCGCCGGCGAGCACCGCGGCGTCATCCCAGCTCGCGCCGAGCAGGCCGAGCGCCTCTTTGACAGTGGTTGGACTTGCATATTCGAACGCTTGCATTTCAGGCCCTCCTTTCGAGCGCCCGGAGCACCTTGTCCGGCGTCAGGGGGACCACCGGCGGGCGAACGCCGATCGCGTTCGTGACCGCATTGGCGATCGCCGCGATGCCGCCGATGGCGGGCGGTTCGCCGAGTCCGATGACGCCGCGAGAATCGCGCTCGGGGAAGATCTCCAGGTGCGCCACGATCTCGCCGATGTCGCCGATGCCGGCCAGCTTGTAAAATTCCAGGTCTTTGTTCAGCATGCGCCCGGTCTGGTTGTCGAGAATGCGCTCTTCCATCAGCGCGCCGCAGATGTTCATGATGCACGCGCCGTAGATCTGGCTTTCGGCGGTCTTCGGGTTGACCACCAGCCCGCAATCGTGGACGGCGACGAGGCGGTTCATCTTTACGATTCCGGTTTCGGTGTCCACGGAAACATCGGCGATCTGGATGCCGCCGACGCCGCGGTTGATCAAGCCGCCGGGGCCGCGCTGCGTGTTCTCGCCCATCTCGCTGATCGGCTTCACGCCGAGCTTGCGGCAGGCGTCCGCCCATGACAGGCTCTTCGCCGGGTTGCCCTTCACGCGAATCTTCGAATCCACCGCTTCGAGTTCGCCGGCAGGCGCGCCGAGCGCGGGCGCCACCGCTTCGAACAGCTTCACGAGCGCGTTCATGGTGGACTTGCGCGTCGAGGCCGAAACTCCGCCGACGGTGGTCGAGCCGCCGGAGGCCGACGAGAACGGATACTTGTTGTCGCCGATGTTGACCTTGATCGCGTCGGCCGGCAGACCGAGCGTCTCGGCCGCGACCATCGCGATGATGGTGCGCGTTCCGGTGCCGAGGTCCTGGCTGCCGATCTCGACCGCCACCGTCCCATCGGGATTGATGATGGTGTGGCAATGGCTCTCGTGGCCGAGGCCGGCCCACATTGCAAAGCCGATGCCCATCCCGCGCTTCACTGTGCCGGAACCCGATTCGCCGCGCGGATGCCAGAGCTTCTTCCACTCGGCAAGCTCGGCCGCCTTCGCGAGCTGGTCCTTATAAGTCTGCGGGCCCGGCTCGATGGGCCGCGCGTAATCCATGTTCTTCGTGAAGAACTCGATGGGGTCCATGTGCAGCCTGGCGGCGGCGTCTTCCATCGCGCAGCAGGTGACGTAGGAAAGCTGCTGCTGGTTCGGCGCCCGCCATGCGCGCTGCCCGGCCGCGTTCGTCTGCACCGCCGTGTGCTGAAATCGCTGGTTGGGAATGTTGAACAGGACGTAGGGAAGCTGGCGCGGGGGCAGGCTGCCGCTCGCCACGCCGCCCGTGGCCCAAGACTGCGACTGCCACACGGTGATCGTGCCGTCCTTCTTCGCGCCGATCCTCACGTTCGCGAACAGCGAGGGCCGGTTGCCTGCAATCGCCAGCTCGGTCGCGCGGTCCAGGAACAGTTTCACCGCCCTGCCGCCGGCCTTCTTCGAGAGCTTCGCGCAATATTCACCCCAGCGGTCCACGCCGAACTTACTGCCGAATCCGCCGCCAATGGCCTCCATGTGCGCGTGAATGTTTGTGGCCGGTATCTCGAGCATTTTCGCCAGCTCGGGACCGACGCCGGAGACAAACTGGGTGGAGGGCCAGTAATCCATCTCCTCCTTCCACTCGATCACCTGGCCGTGCGATTCCATGCAGCAATGATCGAGCACCGGGATGCCGTAGAAACCGTCGGAGATCACGTCGGCATCTTTGAACGCCTGGTCGGGATCGCCCTGCTTCCATTCGGCCGCTTTCGTGGCCCGGGCGCCGACCTTGCTCAGGTCGCGCTCATCGACCACGTGCGGCATGGGCTCGTATTGAACCTTGATCCTGCGGATCGCATCCCGCGCGAGTTGTTCGCTGGTTGCGGCGAGCGCAGCCACTTCGTAGCCGGCGTATTGGATGAGGTCGCCGGCCTTGGCGAGCGGCTCGACGGCCATCACGCCCGGCATCTTCTCCGCTTCGCTCGTGTCGATGCTCGTGAGGCGTGCGAGCGCGTACGGGCATGTGAGCACGACTCCGTAGAGCATCCCGGGCCGCTGCACGTCGGAGGCGTACTTCGCGCGGCCGGTGGCTTTGAGGCGCCCGTCCATCCGGGTGTGGCGCTTGCCCATCACCCGGCGCTTGTCCATCGGGGGCCAACTGTAATCGGGAGTGTCAGGCACGGCCGGCTCCTTTCATCTGTTTCGAAGCCGCGAGGACGGCTTTCCGGATTCCCATGTAGCTGCCGCAGCGGCAGTAGTTTCCTGCGAGGCCGGCGTGCACGTCTTCGAGCGTGGGGTTCGGGTTGCGCTCGAGCAGCGCTTTCGACGCCATGACCATGCCGGGCGTGCAGAAGCCGCATTGCAGACCGTCGTTCTCGACGAACGCGTCGATCAGCGGATGCACCTGCGCGCCGGCCGAGAGCCCTTCGATGGTCTGGATGGGCTTGCCCTGCGCCTCGATGGCGAGAATGTTGCACGCATAGACCGCTTTGCCGCCGAGCAGGACCGTGCACGAGCCGCAGGATCCGCGGTCGCACGCGCGCTTGGCGCCGGTGTGGTTCAGATGATCGCGGAGCGCGTCGAGCAGCGTCACGCGCGGCTCGACGTTAAGCTTGAACGGCTTGCCGTTCACTTCAAGCGTGATCGGAGCCGGGCCGGGGCCGGCCACCTTGGCCGCCTGCGTCTGCGCTTCGGCTGTATGCTCCAGAATTCCCGCTCCCAGGGCGCCGCTGCCGAGCCCGACCCCGCGGATGAATCCGCGCCGCGAGACGCCGGCCTTCGGCGGGGCCTCGGGTTTCTTTTTCGAAATCACGGATGCCTCCTTTCGTGCCTTCGTGGAAAAACCAGATGATTGTTTCTGAATATAGCAGAGCGGAAATCAGAGTGCCGCGCCCGCGCTCTTGCAGGCGCACGCGCAGCCGGCGGAGACGCGGCGCGCGCGCCGCGCGGTCCTTAGATCGCGAGGCGATAGCCCACCCAGGGCTCGGTCACGATGAGCGACGGGTGCGCGGGATCGGCCTCGATCTTCTTCCGCAACTGGTTGATAAAGGTACGCAGATACTCGACCTCGTTCCCGTAATCCGGCCCCCACACCGTCTGCAGCAGTTTCGTATGGGCAATGGTGACGTTCGGGTTCGCCGCCAGGCACAGGAGCAGGTCGAATTCCTTGGGCGTCAGCCGCACGGGGCTGCCGCGCACCACAACCCTGCGTTCGTGTACGTGAATTTGCAGGTCGCCGGCCTCGATCGTTGCGGCCGATTCGGCGGAGACCGGCACGCGCCGGAGGGCCGCGCGGATGCGGGCCAGCAACTCCGGCATGCTGAACGGCTTGGTGACGTAGTCGTCGGCGCCGGCGTCGAGCGCGGCCACCTTGTCCGCTTCGGCGTTGCGGACGGTAAGCATCACGATCGCAACGTCGGAGGCGGCACGGATCTCGCGGCAGGTATCGAGCCCGCCCATGCCGGGCATGTTGACGTCCAACAGAATCAAATCGAAGCGACGCTGGCGCACGGCTTCGAGCGCCTCCTCGCCCGACCGCGCGTCGTACACCTCATATCCCTGCGGCGCCAGCGTGGTGCGCATCACGCGCCGGATCTGCGGCTCGTCATCGACTACCAGAATTTTACCCGTGGGCACTCTCTGTCGCCTCCACCGGCAGTGAAATCTCGACCTGCGCGCCGCCGGCCGTCTGTTCCGCGAGCGCGGCATCACCGCCGTGCGCCCGCGCGATCTCGCGCACGACGTACAGGCCGAGCCCGGAGCCGGGCACGCCGTGTTTGTTCCCGGGCGCCCGGTAAAAACGGTCGAATACGTGCTGCCGCTCGCGCGGGGGCACGCCCGGGCCGCTGTCCGACACGCGGAAGAGCAGGCTCGCGCCGCTGCGCGCGGCTTCGATGCGAATCGGCGCGCCGGCCGGCGAGTACTTCGCCGCGTTGTCAACCAACTGCCGCAACGCCAGCTCGATCAGGTCGCGGTCCAGCGAAGTCTCCGGCAGCGCGGCCTCGATCTCGCATTGCACTTCGCGCTCCGCCAGCCGCGCCCGCATCTGCCGCACCACGCGCTCGATCAGCTCGGCGGGGCGCGCGGGCGAGCGATTCAGCTTGAACCGGCCGCCCTCGATCCGCGACATCTCGATCGCGTCGCTCACCAGGTGGTTCAGGCGGTCGGTCTCTTCATCCACGATTCCGAGCAGTTCCCGGTGCGCCGCGGAGACGCCTTCGTCGGAGAGCACGGAGGTGGCGGCCGCCTTGATGGACGTGAGCGGCGTCTTGAACTCGTGCGCGATCGCGTCGAGCAGCATGGACTTCAGCTCCTCGCTCTGCCGGGCGGCCTCGGCGCGATTCTCCGCCTCCTGCGTGCGCGCGCGTTCGAGGCCGACCGCGACGAGATTCGCGATGGCATCGACGGTCGTGTCCGACACATGCCCGCGAAGACCGAGCACGCCGGCGGGTTTTCCGCCGAGGCGGATGAGCGCGAAGCGCGCGTCCACCAGGTCCGCCCTGGTCACGGCGCCGCCGGAGAGCGCGGCCGATAACACTTCAGCGGGAATCGCGAGGTCGTCCGGGCCCGCCCGGTACTCCTTCTCCGTCAGAAAGTCGTACAGCGTCGCGCTCGAAAGCTCGAAGACCTGCGCGACGTGGTATGCAAGCCGCTGCGCCGGCGGGCCGTCGCCGCGGTCGAGCAGAATGCTTCTGCCGAGCCTGTACAGCCGTTCGAGCTCACGCTGCCGGTCGATGGCGGCGCGGGCCTGCCGCTTCGCCCGGGCCGAGAGTTCGCTCGCGACGATCGCGGTCAGCAGGAACGAAAACAGCGCGATCCAGTTATGCGGATCTGCAATGGTCAGCGTGCCGATCGGTGGGAAGAAGAAGAAGTTGAAACACAGCATGCCCGCCACGGACGCGAGCACCGACTCGCGAATGCCCCACGCCGCAGCGATCAACAGGACCGCGATGAGGTAAACGAATCCCGTGGTGGTTGCGTTCACCGCGGCGAAGCGGCAGGCGGCGGTCACGCCGGCGACAATCGCCAGAGTCAACGTCGCCTGAATCACCGAACGTAGGAAGTCGCGTGGCACTACACGCATTCTAGTCCCGCCAATCAGCAGCTTGCGTGCCTTTACGAATTCCTTATGCGCGCCTTGTGACTTCCTTACGGGGCGAACCTTATTCTCGGGCTAGAGGTTTCCTATGGCTGCCCCGAAGAACGTTCAGGACGCCGGTTCGCGCGCTGCCGGGGCTGAGCTCCTGGTGAACGTGATCTTCACCGAGACAGCCTCGACGCTGGAATGCCTGAAGCGGGCGGCGGCGCTTGCCGAGGGATTGAACGCGCGCATCCGCCTTATTGTTCCGCGCATCGTGCCGTATGCTTTGCCGCTCGACAGGCCGGCGGTGAGCGCCGATTACGAGCGGCGCCGGTTTCGAGTGCTGGCCGGAATCGCCGGGGTCGAGGTGTACGTCCAAATCTTATATGGGCGCGAGCCGGAGCACGTCTTCCAGCACGCGCTCCGGCCGCACTCGCTCGTGCTGATCGGGGGCGGGCGCCGCTGGTGGCCATCGGCGGCCCGGCGATTTCGCAAGCGCCTGGAGAGCGCCGGCCACCAGGTGATTTTCGTCGAGACCGGGGGAAACCGTGCTTGATCTGCTCTACATTCTGATTGCCGTGGCGTTCTTCGTTGCCGCCTGGGGGCTTGTGAGGGCGTGCGAGCGGCTATAGCGCGAAAAGGAGACTCGAATGCAATATCTGCTGGCGGGTTTCGTGTCAGCGCTGCTGTTTGCGTACCTGCTATTTGCGCTGTTGAAGCCGGAGCGGTTCTGAGGACGTGACATGACATCCATGGGCGTGTTCCAGATCGCGATCTATTTCACGGTCATCGTTGTAGTGACCAAACCTATGGGTGTGTTCATGGCGCGCGTGTTCGAAGGCGAGCGCACGTTCCTGCATCCCCTACTGCGGCCTCTCGAGCGGCTGATCTATCGTGCTTGCGGCGTCCGCGAAGAGGTCGAGCAGCGCTGGACGCAGTACGCCGGGGCGCTGCTCATCTTCAGCCTGATCTCGTTCCTGTTCCTGTACGCGATCCAGCGGCTCCAGGGCTTCCTGCCGCTCGATCCGCAGGGGTTCGGCGCGGGCAAGGTGCCGCCCGACCTGGCGTTCAACACCGGCGTCAGCTTCATGTCGAACACGAACTGGCAGGCCTACTCGGGCGAATCCACGCTCAGCTATTTCGTCCAGATGGCCGGATTGACGGTGCAGAACTTTCTGTCCGCCGCGGCCGGCATCGCCGTCGCGGTCGCGGTGATCCGTGGTTTCGCGCGCCAGCAGACGTCGGCGATCGGCAATTTCTGGGTAGACGTGACGCGCGCCGTCGTTTACGTCCTGCTGCCGCTCTCGCTGGCGGCGGCGCTGTTCTTCTGTTCCCAGGGCGTAATCCAGAACTGGCGTCCCTACGTTCAGGCGCGCACGATCGAGGGCGCGGCGCAGGTGATCCCGCAGGGGCCCGTGGCGTCGCAGGAAGCCATCAAGGAACTCGGCACCAACGGCGGGGGCTTCTTCAACGCCAACTCGTCGCATCCGTACGAGAACCCGACGCCCGTGACGAACTTCGTCCAGATGGTGCTGATCTTCGTGATTCCGGCGGGGCTGACGTACACGTTCGGAAAGATGGTGAGGGACACCCGGCAGGGCTGGGCGCTGTTCGCGTCGATGAGCGTCCTGTTTCTGGCAGGCGCTTTCGCCGCCTACCATTTCGAGCAGGCCGGCAATCCGCTGCTGGCGCGCGCCGGCGTCGAGCAGACCGCCACCGCGCTGCAGCCCGGCGGCAACATGGAAGGCAAGGAGACGCGGTTCGGAATCGCCACCTCGGCCCTGTACGCCACCATCACCACCGACGCCAGTTGCGGCGCCGTCAACAGCATGCACGACAGTTACACGCCCGCCGGCGGGCTCGTGCCGCTGTTCAACATTCTCACCGGCGAGGTTATTTTCGGCGGCGTCGGAGCGGGGCTGTACGGCATCCTGCTGTACGCCATTCTCGCGGTATTCATCGCCGGGCTGATGGTGGGCCGCACGCCCGAATACATCGGCAAGAAAATTGAAAGCAAGGAAGTCAAGATGGCGATGCTGGCGCTGATTGCGACCAGCGTCATGATCCTGGTGTTCGCCGGCGCGTCGAGCGTGATGCCATCGGCGGTGGCCAGCCTGGCCAATGCCGGCCCGCATGGATTTTCGGAAATTCTGTACGCGTATGCAAGCGGAACGGGAAATAACGGCAGCGCATTTGCCGGCCTGAACGCGAACACGCCGTGGTACAACCTCACCCTGGGCGTCGCGATGCTTGTCGGCCGTTTCTTCTTCCTCATCCCGCTGCTTGCGGCGGCCGGCAGCCTGGCCAGAAAACGGCGCACGCCGGCGACCGCGGGCACGTTTCCGACGCACGGCCCGCTGTACATCTCCCTGCTCACCGGGACCGTCGTCATCGTCGGCGCCCTGACGTTCTTCCCGGCCCTTTCGCTCGGCCCGATTGTCGAGCAATTCCTGATGCATGCGCTGAGGACCTTCTGATGAATTTCGGGGACAGGCTACGCTTTCACCAAATGCTTCCCGCGACGAAGCGAGATGAAATTGGGGATTGCGTAGCCTGTCCCCGAAATTGTGCGCGGCCGCTGCTCGAATGGCCGATACTCAAGCGCGCGCTGGTGGATTCGGTTCGAAAACTGAACCCGGGCTCGCTGTGTCGCAATCCTGTGATCTTCGTCGTCGAGATCGGCGCTGCGTTCACTACGGGTTTGCTGGCGCAGGATGCGCTGGCCGGAAGACCGGTCGGTTTCACGCTGCAAATCACGCTCTGGCTCTGGTTCACGGTGCTGTTCGCGAATTTCGCGGAGGCGATGGCGGAAGCGCGCGGCAAGGCGCGTGCCGACAGCCTGCGCAGGACCAAGACCGACGTGATCGCGCGGCGGCTTGTCGACGGGGGCGCGCGCATCGAGCGCGTGGCTTCCTCCGAACTGCGGGCAGGCGACATGGTCATGGTCGAGGCCGGCGAGATCATCCCCGGCGACGGCGAAGTGGTCGAGGGCATCGCCACGGTGGACGAGTCCGTGATCACCGGCGAGAGCGCTCCCGTGATTCGCGAATCGGGCGGCGACCGGAGCGCCGTGACCGGCGGCACGAAGGTCCTCTCCGACTGGATCCGCGTGCGCATCACCTCGAATCCGGGCGAGACGTTCCTGGACCGCATGATCGCTCTGGTCGAGGGCGCCAAGCGCCGCAAGACGCCGAACGAGATCGCGCTCGGAATCCTGATCGCGGGCCTGACGATCATCTTCCTGCTCGCGGTGGCGACCCTGGCGCCGTTTTCGAGCTATGCGGTGGCCGCGGCCCGCGCGGGCTCCGTGCCCAGCGTCACGGTGCTGGTTTCGCTGCTGGTCTGCCTGATTCCGACGACGATCGGCGGCTTGCTCTCGGCCATCGGCATAGCCGGCATGGACCGCGTGATGCAGCACAACGTGCTGGCGATGAGCGGCCGCGCGGTGGAAGCGGCCGGCGACGTGGACACGCTGCTGCTCGACAAGACCGGCACCATCACGATGGGCAACCGCAACGCGGTCGAGTTCATCCCGGTCGATGGCGTTTCGCAGGCCGAGCTCGCCGACGCGGCCCAGCTTTCGAGCCTCGCCGACGAGACGCCCGAAGGCCGCTCGGTCGTCGTGCTGGCAAAGGAAAAGTACAGCCTGCGCGGGCGGAAGGTGTCCGAGCACGAGGCGCACTTCATCCCGTTTTCGGCGTACACGCGCATGAGCGGCGTCGATCTCGACGAACACCGTTTCCGCAAGGGCGCTTCCGACGCCATCGCCGCGTTCGTAAAAGAGCAGGGCGGCTCCGTGCCGCCCGCATTCCTGGAAATCTCGGAGCGCATATCGAGGAGCGGCGGCACGCCGCTCGCCGTCGCCGACGGCCGCCGCGTGCTCGGGTTCATCCACCTGAAGGACATCGTCAAGGGCGGGATCAAGGATCGCATCGGCGAGCTTCGCGAGATGGGCATCCGCAGTGTCATGATCACCGGAGACAACCCGCTGACCGCGGCCGCGATCGCGGGCGAAGCCGGCGTGGACGACTTCCTTTCTCAGGCCACGCCCAAGGACAAGCTCGAGTACATACGGCGCGAGCAGGGCAAGGGCCGCATGGTGGCGATGACCGGCGACGGCACCAACGACGCGCCCGCGCTGGCGCAGGCCGATGTCGGCCTCGCCATGAACACGGGAACCATGGCGGCAAAGGAGGCCGGCAACATGGTGGACCTCGACAGCAACCCTACGAAGCTGATTGAGGTAGTGGCCATCGGCAAGCAACTGCTGATCACCCGAGGCGCGCTCACCACGTTCTCGATCGCCAACGACGTGGCGAAATTTTTCGCCATCATCCCGGCCATGTTCATGACCACCTACCCGGTGCTCGCGAAGCTGAACATCATGCACCTGGAAACGCCGGAAAGCGCCGTGCTTGCGGCCGTGATCTTCAACGCGCTGATCATCATCGCGCTGGTGCCGCTGGCGCTGCGGGGCGTGAAGTACAGGCCGGCCTCGGCTGCGGCGCTGCTCAGAAGGAACATGCTGATTTACGGACTGGGCGGCCTCGTGGCGCCGTTCCCGGGAATCTGGATCATCGACCGGATTCTCGTGCTGCTGAAACTTGTATAGGAGGCTGCGAATATGTGGCAAGAATGGCTCCCCGGACTGCGGCTGGTGATCGTGATGACGGCTCTGACCGGCCTTTTGTATCCCGCCCTCACGACCGGCCTGGCGCAGCTTTTCTTCCCGCGCCAGGCCAACGGCAGCCTCGTGCGGCAGAACGGCCTCATCATCGGCTCGTCGCTGATCGGCCAGCAATTCACGCGGCCCGAGTACTTCCATCCGCGGCCGTCGGCGGCCGGCAATGGATACGACCCCATGGCTTCCGGCGGCTCGAATCTGGGGCCTACGAGCAAGGAACTGGTGGAGAAAGTCGCCAAGCGGGTCGCCGAATACCGGGCCGAGAACGGCGTGAAGGGCCCTGTGCCGGCCGACGCCGCGACGTCGTCGGCCAGCGGCCTCGATCCGGATATTACGCCCGCGAACGCGGAAGATCAGGTGGCGCGGGTGGCGGCGGCGCGCGGCGTGCCGCCCGAGCAGATCCGCGACCTGGTTCGAGAGATGACCCAGGGCCGCGGGCTCGGCGTGTTCGGCGAGCCGCGCGTGAACGTGCTCCGGCTGAACATGGCGCTGGATGCACGTTTTGGTTCAGAGCATGCCCCTGGGTGACCGCAGGCCGGATCCGGACCTCCTGCTCCGCCAGGTGCAGGCCGAAGAGACTCGCGCGCGCCGCGGGCGGCTGAAGGTGTTCCTCGGCTACAGCTCGGGCGTGGGCAAGACCTTCACCATGCTCGATGAAGGCAGACGCCGGCGCGAACGTAACGGCGAGGATGTCGTGGTCGGCGCCGTGCAGCAGAAACGCCCGCCGGAAGCCGACGCCGTTCTCGCCCGCCTGGAGGTCATTCCCACTCGCGAAATCAATGGCCAGCCGTGTATCGATGTTCCGGCTATCCTGCGCCGGCGCCCACAAGTCTGCCTGATCGACGGCCTGGCCTTCGACAACCCGCCGGGCTGCGGCAACCAGCACCGGTGGCAGGACGTGCGCGACCTGTTGGACGCCGGCATCTCGGTCATCACGACCATTAACCTGCAGTACATCGCCGAGTATCAGGACCGCGTCGCCGAGATCACGGGCAAGCGCGCCGCTGTCGCCGTTCCCCTCGCCTTCATCCAGGCCGCCGACGATATCGAAATCGTCGACGCGCCGGCAACCGAGGCTTTTCTTGAAGCGGACCGGGGCGCGGCGGAATCTGCCGCGAAGCGGCAAAGCCAACTGGCGGCTCTGCGCGAGCTCGCGCTGCTGGCGGCGGCCGATGTGGTCGATCGCCAGCTCGAAAAGTACCTCGAGGAGCACGGAATCCACTCGCAATGGGGCACACAGGAACGGATCCTGGTGTGCATCACGGCCCGCTCGGACGCCTCCCGGATGATCGCCAGCGGCCGGCGCAACGCCGATCGGTTTCATGGTGAACTATATGTGGTGTACGTGGAACAGCCCGGGTTGACGGCGGCCGATCGCGAGTCGCTGGCCCGCAACCTGGCGCTGGCCCGTGAAGCCGGAGCCCATATAGAAAGGTTGCCCCCGGGCGACCCGATCGACGCGATTCTGAAATTCGCGGAGGAGCGGGGCATCACGCAGATCTTCATAGGACATACGCAGCGCCGTGGCTGGTGGACCCGGCTGTTCGGCGGCCCGGTGGACCGGCTCATCCGCCGCGCGGAAGGGATCGATGTGCAGGTGTTTCCGCATTAGAGTGGGGCAGACGCCCTGGCCTGCTCCACAAGACCGCCCACGATGACAGACCGCAGAGGCCGCCTCAAGCTGTACCTCGGCTATGCCGCAGGCGTCGGCAAGACTTTCCAGATGCTCACCGATGCGCAAACGCTCAAAGCGCAGGGCCGGGATGTCGTCATCGGTTACTTCGAGCCGCACGGGCGTCAGGACACCATTCGCCAGACGAACGGCATCGAAATCGTTCCCCGCCGCCGGATCGAATATCGCGGCGCAAGCTTCGAGGAGATGGACACGGATGCGATCCTCCGCCGCGCTCCGGAGATCTGCCTCGTTGACGAATTCGCGCACACCAACGTGCCCGGCTCCGAGCGGGCCAAGCGCTGGGAGGATGTCCGGGTGCTGCTCGACCACGGCATCGACGTTTACACGACGATGAACATACAGCACCTGGAGAGCATCAACGACCAGATCTTCCAAATCACCGGCATCCGGGTGCGCGAGACCGTTCCGGACTGGGTCGTCGCGCAGGCCGACGAAGTCGTGATGGTGGACCTGACGCCGGAAGCCTTGCTGAACCGGCTGAAGCGCGGGGTGGTGTACGCGCCGGACAAAGCCGAAAGGGCTCTGGAGCACTTCTTTCGCGAGCCGACCCTGGTCGCGCTGCGCGAGATGGCTCTTCGCCAGACCGCGCATGAGGTGGATGTCCGCCAGGCTGCGGTCGAGCCCGGCGTTCGAAAGCCATCGCCCGTGCAGCCCTCGCAGGAACGCCTGCTCCTTTACATCACGGCCGACCCGTCCACCGCCGCCCTGATTCGCCGGGGGCGGCGCGTCGCCGACTTCCTCCAGGCGGACTGCATCGCCGTCGCCGTCGAGCGCTCCTCGGCGCTCGACACGCTCGACCCCGAGGAGCGGGCGCGGCTTCGCAAGCACCTCGAATTCGCCCGCGACCTGCACATTGAAACGCGGATCCTCGAGAGCAATGATCCGGCCGCGGCGCTCGTCGATTTCGCCCGCGCGAACAAAGTCACGCAGATCCTCATTGCCCGCCCGGCGCGTTCCCCCTGGACCGCCGCGCTCGGCCGCTCCGTTGTCCAGCGCGTGGTTCAACTGGCGCGCGAGATGCGTGTGACCGTCGTGGCGCCTCGGACCAAGCCCGAAAAATAGGCGGATCCGCCGGTCCAGGAGCGGCGCCGGTGCAGGCAGCCATCGTGGCGCCCGCCCCGGCTCGCGCCTCACGTGTGCAGGCCGCCCTTAATGTTGACCTGCCCCCCGTGAGGCAGCTTGCGCCCGCGGCCGCCCCGGCTGCTCCGTAGTCCAGCGCGTGGTTCAACTTGCGCGCGAGATTCGCGTGACGGCGCCGCTGCGCCCCAGGGCCCAAAAATAAAGACAGAACATTCCGCTTTTCCGCTCGTAATAGGTATATGCTTCTTCATGTCTGCGCGGAGCCTGTGTCCGCGCTGGAGGGACCTTCATGTCAGCGTTCAGTCGACGCGATTTCGTAAGAGGAGTGGCGACGGCGGCGATCCCGTTCGTCCTGCGGGACGAGGCGGCGTTCGCGCTGGCCACGCCGCCGGGGCTTTCCTCGCCCGGCGAATACATGACGCACTTCGGCGTGGACTCGGGCACAATCCGCCGTGTGATGGACGCGGCGCTCAGCCGCGGCGGCAATTATTGCGACATCTACTTCGAGCACAAGATCACGAACTACATCGGGCTCGAAGACAAAGCCGTCAACCGGGCCTACGCCAACGTGGACTTCGGCGCCGGCATCCGCGTGCTCAAGGGCGACCAGACCGGCTACTCGTTCACCGAGGAGATCACGCCGGCCGCCATGGAGCAGGCGGCGCGAACGGCGGCCGCGATCGCCGACGCGCCCGGCCGCAAGGCGCCGGCGGAGTTCAAGAGCAAGGAAACGCCGCGCTACTACCCGATTCAGACCTCCTGGGAGACCGTGAAGGCAGACCGCAAGGTGCCGCTGCTGGCCGACATCAATACCAAGGTATTCGGGCTGGACAAGCGCATCGTCAAGTGCAACGTCACCTTCGGCGACGAGACGCGCTACGTGCTGATCGCGCGTTCCGACGGGCGCCTGGCCGCCGACTTCCAGCCGATGGCCGTGACGTACGTGGACTGCATCGCCGAGCAGAACGGCCGGCGCGAAGAGGCGTTCTACGGGCTGAGCGGCCGCTACGGCCTGGAGTTCTACACGCCGCAGACGATCGACCGGCTGGCCCGCGAAGCGGTGCGCCGCACGGTGATCATGTTCGACGCCGTCAAACCCGCGGCCGGCGAAATGGAAGTGGTGCTCGCCCCCGGCAGCTCAGGCATCCTGCTGCACGAGGCCATCGGCCACGGCATGGAAGCCGACTTCAACCGCAAGAAGGTCTCGATCTTCGCCGACAAGATGGGCAAGCCGGTGGCCGAGAAATTCGTCTCCATCGTGGACGACGGCACCAACCCGCACCTGCGCGGCACCGTCAACATGGACGACGAGGGCAACGACACCGAGCGCACCATGCTGGTCGAGAACGGCATCCTGCGCAGCTACATGCACGACCACATCAGCGCGGAATTTTATAAGGTGAAGCCGACCGGCAACGGCCGGCGGCAGTCGTTCCGCTACATCCCGATCCCCCGCATGCGCAACACCTACATGCTCCCGGGCCCCCACAAACGCGACGAGATCATCGCGAGCGTGAAGAAGGGCCTCTACGCCGAGGAATTCACGAACGGCGAGGTGTTCATCGGCGCGGGCGATTTCACGTTCTACGTGAAGCTCGGCTACCTGATCGAGAACGGCAAGCTGACCCGGCCGGTGAAGGACATCAACATCATCGGCAACGGGCCGCAGGTCCTCCGGCGCATCACCATGGTCGGCGACGACCTGAAGATGTCCGAAGGCGGCGGCACCTGCGGCAAGGACGGCCAGGGCATGCCGGTGCAGATGGGCCTGCCCACGGTGAAGGTCTCGGCGATCACCGTCGGCGGAGTGAACGCGTAAGGGAGGCGGCATATGACATCCAAGGAAAGTCTGGAACTGGCGCGGTGGGCGGTGGAGCAGGCGCGCAGGCAGGGCGCCGGCCAGGTCTCCGCCAACGTGTTCTCCGAGCGTTCGGTCGGGGTGCAGATTCGCGAAGGAAAAATCGAGCAACTCCAGGAATCCGTGCAGAATGGCCTGACGCTCGGGCTCTATTTGAACCAGCGCTACTCGTCTCACAGCACGAACGATCTGCGCCGCGACTCGCTCGGCGCCTTCATCGAGCAGGCGGTGGCGTTGACGCGCTATCTGGCGCCGGATCCGTTTCGCTCGCTTCCCGACCCGAAGCTGTACGCCGGGCGGCAGCAGCGGGATCTGAACCTGGTCGATCCGGGATACGAAAAGATGACCACGCCCGAGCGCGTGAAACGGGCCCGGGCGATCGAAGCCGCGGCGCTGGCTGAAAGCAAGAGCATCGTCTCCGTTACGGCGAGCTGTTCGGACTCGGTCGGGCACAGCGTGAAGGTGCACAGCAACGGCTTCGAGGGCGAGCGGGCGTCGACCTCCTTCTCGCTCGGCGCCAGCGTGACCGCGAAAGACCCCAAGGGCGGCCTTTCGGAAGACTATTCTTCCGCCTACAAGAATCACTTGAAGGAATTGCCCGATCTTGCGGTGGTGGGCAAAGATGCGGCGCAGCGGGCGCTCAAGAAGATCGGGCAGCGCAAGATCGCCTCGGGCCGGTATGACTTCGTCGTGGAAAACCGCTCCGGCTCGCGGATCTTCGGAGCGCTGGTGGACTCGATGACGGGCGCGGCGCTGCAGCAGAAGCGCTCGTTCCTGGACGGCATGCTCGGCAAGCCGGTCGCGGCGGCGCTGCTGACCGTGAACGACGATCCGTTCATTCCGGCGGGCGCCGGCTCGCGCCTCTTCGACAACGAGGGCATCACGGCGCGCCAGCGTGTGGTCATCGACAAGGGCGTGCTCCGAACCTACTACATCGACAATTATTACGGCCGCAAGCTGAACCGGCAGCCCACCACCGGTTCGCCTTCGAACCTCGTCTTCAGCCTCGGTGACAAGAATTTGGCCGCGATCCTTAAAGGAGTGCAGAAAGGGATCCTGGTATCGAATTTCATCGGCGGGAACTCGAACTCCACCACCGGGGATTTCTCGTTCGGCGTAATGGGCTTCTACGTCGAGAGCGGCGCCATCAAGCAGCCGGTGAACGAGATGAACGTATCGGGCAACTTCAAGGAGCTTTGGAAGCAGCTTGTGCAACTGGGCAACGATCCGTTCCCCTATGGCGAGTGGAGGATTCCGACACTTCATTTCCACGATGTGCAGTTCAGCGGTCTGTAAATCTGCCCCGGAGGAGTGGATTCCCAACAAACCACTGGGCTTTTTCGCAAGCGGGACCTCTTCGGTTCTCCGCTTGCGAAAAGCCCAAGGCTCAAGGAATGTGGGCGTGAGAATCTTACCTAGGCGGGCGGTCTAAAACGATGTGATGTGAAGCAAGAATAGGCGGGATGACGGAGGCCGAACCACTTTTCCTTGAGCCCTGCTCGGTGTCATCACGCCCTGTGAATGGCAATTCCCTCGCCAAACCGCAAATCGCGGATTACGGGGGAAAAACTCATCCGCGCCGAGCGGCTCAGGGCAAAAATTGCACGATTGCGGCGAGAGCTATGGAAAGTTGAATGGGGGCTACACGGTAATGGAGTAGCCGCGGCGCGCCGCTGTCCGGCATGCGCCGCGGCGACCACGATTACTGCTGAGACGCGGGCGGCAGCGCGCTTGGCGCCGCCGAGACTTTTCCGTTGCGCGCTTCGTCGATCGACACATGGTAAGTCTCGAGCGTCCTGCCGGTGGCCTGGTCGAGCTGAACCTTCGCTTTCGCGTATTGCGCCATCGACGCAACTTCGGTGGCCTGCGCCGCCGCGAGGTCGCGCTGGTATTGGATCACGAAGAAAATCGTGCTGGCCCCGAGCGCGTATTTCTTCTGCTCGGCGTCGAGCACCTGCTCCTGAAGCTCGCGCGCTTTCACCGCCGCTTCATACGACGCCCGCGCCTGCTCGAGGGCAATCACTGCGTTGCGAACGTCCGTCCGGATGCTGTTGATCTGCCGCTGCAACTGAAGCTCGGCCGTGCGCAGGTTGAGCTGATCCGTGATGTAGTCGGCCTGCGCGGTGCGGTTCCGGATCGGGATGTTCAACTGGAACTGGATCGAATAGTCGGGAAAGTTGCGGGCAAAGAGCTGGCCCAGCGTCGTGCCGAAGCCGCCGAGGAAGAACGGGTCCACATTTCTGGTGGGGAGCAGGTAGGTGCCGTCGGGCTGCAGCACGGGATTCATATTGCTCTGGCCCGCCAGTGCGTTGTTGTTCAGGGTCGCGACGAGGTCGAGCGTGGGCTTCATCGCGTCCTTGCTGCCCTTGAGCCCGATCCGCGAGCTGTCGAGATTGATCTGGCTCTGGGCAAGTTCCGGACGGTTCTGGATCGCCATCGCGACCAGGTCCTGAATCGGCTGGATCGATTCGTGCTCCGGCATCGTGATCCGGTCGGTGGGGATGATATGGGCATCCGCCAGAGCAGGGTTGGCCACGCCGGTTTTGCTCAGCGCGTTCTTGAGCAGCGTCTCCTGCTGCAGCACCTGCGTGCGGGCCTGCACGAGCTGCTGCTGGTAGTTGGCCACTTCGGATTCGGCTTTTACGATCTCGATCGGCGCCAGGGTGCCGATCTCCACCTGCTTCTTGTTGTCCTCGTAGAGCTTCTTCGCCGTGTCCAGCGCCTGCTGCTTGGTCTTCGCGTTCTCGATGAAGCTCACCAGGTCCCAGTAGCCGCTCACCACCGCCGCCACCGTCTGCATCACCTGCTGCTTGAAGAGCAGGTCATTCGCCTTGAGCGTATTCTTCGCGATGCGGATGTTCCGGTTGTTGACGGCAAAGCCGAAGCCCTGCAGCAAAGGCTGCGTTATGGTCAGGCCCATCGAAGCATTCATGAACGGGTTGAAGTCCGTCTTGGTCGCGTTCGACTGCTGCCAGCTATTGTTCCAGCTCAACTGCGCCGTCGTGCCGCTCAGAAAACCCATCGAGATGCCGGAGTTCCAGACTCGGTTCTGATATACGAGCGCGTTCGTGCCGGTGGTGACCGAGTTGGCCTGCGCGCTCGTGCGGTGGCCCCAGATGCCGGAACTGAAGAAGACGGGATCGAGGTTCGGCACCGCGGTGCCGGTCTGGGTAATGATGGCGCCGCCGGCCGAACTCGAAGACGAGCTGGATGAAGAGCTGCTGCCCGTTCCGCCGCCGCTGCCCACGCCGGTTCCGCCGCCCGTGCCCGTGATGCTCGACAGCGCCCCGGTGGTCGAGGCCTGGATGCTCGACGGCACGCCGCGCAGCAGACCGCCGGCTTTCGCGCGAAGCAGGTTCGCCTCCGCGATCGGCCGGCTGTACCGCTGGATCTGGATGTCCAGGTTATTTTCGAGCGCCAGGGCAATGGCATCCTGCAGCGAGAGATACAGATTTCCTCCCCGCAGCAGCGAATCGATCCTGGAGGAATTTGCCAGGTCTATCGGGGCAACCGTCTTGCCCTGATAGGGGTGAATGAGGCCGGAAAGGGGCCCCCCGCCCTGCGGGCTCTGGATGACGGGAACCTGCGCTTCCGCGATCGGAGCGATCAGCAGAATTACGCACAGAACAGCAATCCCGGATTGAAAACATTTCATTGGTGCAGCACCTCGAAGCAAGCGTTCGCCATCAAGCAGATGTATACGGATACAGAACCCCGTCTGTTCCGGAATTTCCAATAGTATCACCGCGAAGCCGTCTAAAAAATCGCGGAGGCATGGCCTCCCGGCGGCTCCGCGGAACGCGTCTCATGCAGCTTACTCATATCTAAGCGATTCGATCGGATCCAGACTGGCCGCCTTCCGGGCGGGATAATAGCCGAAAAACACACCCACTAATCCGGAAAAGACAAAAGCCAGCACGATAGCAGTCGGGCTCACCAGCGTGGACCAATGCGCGAAATACGAAATGATGCCGGAGGCCGTGACGCCGAGCAGAATCCCGATCAGCCCGCCGATCGAAGACAGCGTCACCGCCTCCACCAGGAACTGCATCAGGATATCTTTCATCCGGGCCCCGATCGCCAGCCGCAAACCGATCTCCTTGGTTCGCTCGGTAACCGACACCATCATGATGTTCATGATTCCAATGCCGCCCACCACCAGGGACACGGACGCGATGGCGCCGAGCAGGATGGACATGATATTCGCGGCCGACTCGCGCGCCGACAGGATCTCCGAGAGGTTCCGGACCGTAAAGTCGTCCTCCTGGCCGGGCTGGATGTGATGGCGCTGCCGGAGCAGCTCCTCCACCTCGTTCTGCGCTGCGGTCATGACTTTATCGCTGCGCGCCTGCACCATGATCGTTCCGACCGACCGCGCGTTGGCCTGCCCCGCCCCCAACACCTTTTTCTTCGCCGTCGAGATCGGCAGCAGGACCACGTCGTCCTGGTCCTGGCCGCCGAAGGACTGCCCTTTCGCCGAGAGCACGCCCAGCACCGTGAACGGCACGTTCCTGATGCGGAAAACCTGGCCCACCGGATCGACGCCGCCGAACAGGTTCTGGACCACGGTCGGGCCGAGCAGGGCGACCTTGGTTGCGCCGTCCACGTCGGAATCCGTAAAGGGGCGGCCTTCGGCGATCGAGTAGTCGCGGATCTCGAGGTAATCCGGCGTCACGCCCTGGATCTGCGTCGCCCAATTGCTGTTGCCGAACACCACCTGCGCGCCGCCGCGCACGATGGGCGACGCGGCTTCGACGTCCGGGCACTCGGCGGCGATTGCCCGGGCGTCATCCTCGGTCAGCGTGATCGCCTGCCCGCTGCCCAGGCGGATGCCGGAGCTGGTGATCGTGCCCGAGAGCACCATCAGCAGGTTGCTGCCGATCGACTGGATCTGCTCGTCGATGCCCGCGGTGGCGCCCGAGCCGACCGCCACCATCGCGATCACCGCCGCCACGCCGATGATGATGCCCAACATCGTCAGAACCGAACGGAACCGGTTGACGCGGATCGCGCTCAACGCGATTTTGATCGTCGCCAGGAGTGTCATGGCTCACCTCTCCAGCCGTCTCTCGAAAAGCAGCCTCTACCTCATCCCCATCGGGAACGGACTCCCGCCGCGCGCGCCCTCGGTTGCAGCGCCTCCGGAGGCCAGTCCCGTGATGACTTCCTCTCCCTGCTTCAAGTCGCCGCCCACCACCTCGGTATAGACGCCGTCGCTGGCGCCGAGCTTCACCGGCACCGGAGCGGGCTTGCCGTTCTCATCCAGCACGTAGACGGTCTGCATCGCGGCGTCCTTGCGCCGCATGCGCGCGCCCAATGCGCCGGCGCCGCCGGCGGGCCGCTTCGCCTGAGCCTCCACCGGATGGAATCGCAGCGCGGCGTTCGGGATGCGAAGCGCGTTTTCGCGCCGGTCCACCACGATGTTCACATTCGCCGTCATGCCGGGGAACAGCTTCAGATCGGGATTCGGCACCGCGATCACCACGTCGTAGGTGACCACGTTCTGCACGTTAATCGGCGCCTTGCGGATCTCGGTCACCTGCCCGTGGAAGTTCCGTCCCGGGTAAGCGTCCACCGTGAACGTGCAGTCCTGGCCGACCGCGACGCGGCCGATGTCGGCCTCGTCCACGTTCGTGTCCACCTGCATCTTGGTCAGGTCCTGGGCGATCTCGAAGAGCGTGGGGGCCTGCATGCTGGCGGCCACGGTCTGTCCGACATCCACCTTGCGCGAGACGACGATGCCGTCCACCGGCGCATAGATATAGGTGTGCTCGAGGTCGATCTGCGCCTGCTTGAGCGCCGCCTGTTGCTGCTTCGCCTGGGCCTCCGCGCTCGCCACCTGCGTTTCGGCCACCTGCTCCTGCGCCATCGCGGCCCGCACGTTGTCGCTGGCCGCCTGCATTTGCGCCTGCGCGGAATCGACCGCCGCCTTCTCAGCATCGTAAGTGGCCTGCGCCGTGTCGCGGTCGGCCGTGGCGATCAGCTTTTCGTTGAAAAGCTCCATCTGCCGGTTGTACTTGACCAGCGAATCCTGCAGATTCACCTTTTCCTTGGCCAGTTGGGCCTGCGCAATGGCGAGCTGCGCTTTGGCGTTGGCGATTTCGGCCTCGTTCTTCGCCAGGTTCGCGCGGGCATTGTCCACGTTCGCGCGCGCCGCGTCCAGGTTCGCCTGCGCCTGGTTCACGCGGGCCTGAAAAATCTCCGGATCGATGCGCGCCACGAGCTGCCCCTTCGTCACGCGGGAATTGAAGTTCGCAAAGAGCTGGCTGATATTGCCGGACACCTGCGAGCCCACTTCCACGGTGATGACCGCATTCAGGTTGCCGGTAGCCGAAATCGTGCTCGTGATGCTGCCACGGTCCACCGGCGCGGTGCGATACTCGACGGCGTGCTTGCCGCTCAAGTGCGCCCACGCGCCCACTCCCGTCGCCAATAAGGCAACCCCGCCGAACCAGATCGTCTTGTGCTGCTTCATACGCCACCTCCGAAACGCGTACACGACTCACCTGCGACGCTGTTTTCTGATTCCAGGATCTTCGCCCCCGTCACTTATAAGGGTTCGTTCCCGGCCTGAGCTGTTACGTAAAACTCCGTAAATTAAGGTGCTTAGAAGTTTACACGCGGGCGGGATGCTATATTAGCGGTTTGTGAGCGATTACTCATCCGCCTCGATTCTCGAGCTGTTTCACGAGACGGGCGCCTATCTTCGCGGCCACTTCCGGCTGACCAGCGGCTTGCACAGCCGCGAGTACCTGCAATGCGCGCTGGTGCTGCAACATCCGAAGCACGCCGAATTTCTGGGCGAGGGACTGGCGCGGGCGATGCGGGCGCTGAAACCCGGCCTCGCGCCCTCCCTCGTCGTTTCGCCGGCTCTCGGAGGCCTGATCATCGGCCACGAGGTCGCGCGCGCATTCGGCGCCCGCGCCATCTTCATGGAGCGCGACGCCTCGGGCCACATGACGCTGCGGCGGGGGTTTTCCGTGGAGCCGGGCGAAACCGCCGTGGTGGTTGAGGATGTGGTGACCACCGGAGGCAGCACGCGCGAGGTGGTCGAGGCCATGCGCGCGGCGGGCGCCGACGTCGCCGCCGCCGGTTCCATCATCGACCGCAGCGGCGGCCATGTCGAGGTCGGCGCGCTTCGGGTCGCGCTCGCGACCATCCAGGTGGTCACTTATCCGCCCGAAAACTGCCCGCTTTGCCGCGAAGGCATCCCGGTCATGAAGCCGGGTTCGCGGCCCGTTCGCTGATGCGCCGCATCAAGATCACCGTCGCCTACGACGGCACGCGTTTTCACGGCTGGCAGGTGCAGCCGGGCCTGCCGACCATCCAGGGCGCCCTCGAAGGCGTGTTGCGGGAGATCGAAGGCGCGGAGGTCAAGGTGCACGGCTCGGGCCGCACCGACGCCGGCGTCCACGCGCTCGCCCAGGTGGCCGGCTTCTCGCTCGCGAATCCCATTCCGGCCGATAATCTCCGGCGCGCCATGAACCGCCTCCTGCCGCATTCCATCCGCGTGCTCTCGGCCGAAGAAGCTGCGCCGGAATTCCACCCGCGCTACGACGCCGTCGCGAAGACCTACGAGTACCGCATCTTCCGCGGAGAGATCTGCTCGCCGTTCGAGCGCCGCTACGTGCACCACCATCCGTATCCCCTCGATGCCGCGCGCATCATCCGGGCGGCAAGGCTTTTCGAGGGCGAGCACGATTTCACGGCCTTCGCCGCTTCCGACGAGCGCGATAAGGAAGGCGGCTCCAAGGTGCGCACCATATTTTCTTCGGTGGCCGCGTTATCCGGCGAGCGGCTGTTTTACCGCGTGCGCGGCAGCGGATTTCTCAAGCACATGGTGCGCAACATCGTGGGCACGCTGCTCGAGGTGGGGAAAGGAAATTTGGACGAGGCGGGCGTGCTCGCGCTGCTCGCTCCCGGCGTGGCGGAGAAGGCCGGCCCGACGGCGCCGGCGTGCGGCTTGTTCCTGGTGGAAGTGGAGTATCGATAGCTACTCGCCCGCGATCGCGTCCTTGGACGAATCCACGCGCCGGCTGCGCTTGGCCTCATACATCAGGCGGTCGGCATCGGCAATCGCGTCGCGGATCGTGCGGCCGCCCGCCGCCGCGATGCCCCAACTGAACCGCACGGCAATGATCTCGTGCTGGCGCAGATGGAATTCCTTCAGGCGTTCCTCGATCGCGCGCATGCGGCTGTGGACCAACTCGCGGTCGCTGCTCTCGAAAAAGATGACGAACTCGTCGCCGCCCCAGCGAAACGCCAGGTCCTCCTCGCGGATCGAGTTGCGGACGAGGTGGCCGACGCCGTGCAGAATCTCGTCGCCGGCGAGGTGGCCGTAGCGGTCGTTGAGCGGCTTGAAATCGTCCAGGTCGCAGACCACCACCAGGCCGTTGAACACCCGAGCTTCCTCGATCCACCGCGCCAGCGCATTGCGGTTCAGCAGCCCGGTGACCGGATCGCGGTCCACCTGCCGGGCGCCTTCTTTGCAGATGCTTGCAAGCTGATCCTCGAGCCCGCCGATTCGCTCTCTGCGCTTTTCCGCGCGCACCAGCACCACGAGCAGGGCCAGCGCGAAGGCTACCTGGAGCGGAGCGAAGATGACGAGCGCGTACCGGCCGGAAACGGCGAGCGAATGCAGGCCGGCGAGCGAACAAGCGCCGCGCGCCGTCCACAGCGTCATCCAAAACGCGGCCCCGCGCCATCCGAGCGACGCCCGCACCTCGAGCAACGCGCCCACGAACATCAGCGCCACGCACAACTCGATGCCGATCGGAATCACCCAGGGCGACATGTCAGCTCAATGCGCGCGCTCCAATTCGTACCGCCGGACCGAGATCGCCCTCCCGCTCGCTTCATCAACCTCGATGATGACAGAATGCAATTCTACCTTACCGCGTGCCGGCTCCATCCTCACCGGAATGCCGGTCAGAAACCTGCGCAGGACGATGTCCTTGTCCACGCCGATGATCGAATCGTAGGAGCCCGTCAGCCCGGCGTCGGTCTGGTACGCGGTCCCGTTCGTCAGGATGCGCGTGTCCGCGGTGGGGACGTGCGTGTGCGTTCCGACGACGGCCGAGACGCGGCCGTCGAGGTACCAGCCGAAGGCGACCTTTTCGCTCGTGATCTCGGCGTGAAAATCCACGAAGCGCACCTTCACCGACGGATCCAGGCCGGCGAGCATCTCGTCCGCCTTGCGGAACGGGCAGTCGATCGGGACCATATGCGTGCGGCCCTGAAGATTCATGACGGCCACCTCGACCCCGTTGCGCGCGCGCCCGACGTGCAGCCCCGAGCCCGGCAGGTTGCCCGGATAGTTCGCGGGCCGCAGCAGGCGCGGCTGCCGGTCCAGGTAATCCTGGATCTCGCGCTTGTCCCAGACGTGGTTGCCCGACGTGAGCACGTCGATTCCCATCGTAAACAGCTCTTCGGCGATGAGCGGTGTGATGCCGAACCCGCCGGCGGCGTTCTCCGCGTTCGCAATCACGAGGTCAATGCGTTCGGAGGAGATGATGTCCGACAGCGATTCGGCGATAATGCGCCGTCCGGGAGAAGCGAAGATGTCTCCGATGAAGAGAAGATTCATGAAACTACTAATGGTAAGCGAACAGCGGGAGAAAAGGAGGAGCGCCCCGTTGAGCGTGGCGGCTCCGTCATTGACCCCTGTTTTGTAAAGGGGTGGGTGTCCCCCGAGCGCCGTCAGGCTTCTCCAAGGCCCCTGAGGGGCCGGAGCTTGCTCACGGGCGCCGTAACGAGTCGGACCCCCAATATTTGAGTGTTAGGTTCAAATATAGGAGACCGTCCAACCGCCTTCGAATACGCTCCGAGACGATGATAACAGAAAAGCTGGATTTCGCCTAGAACTGCACGATGAGTTCTCCAGCATGGCCGTTCGGAGACCGCCGTTCCACAGGTAGCGCCGGGCGGCTCGCTTCGGGCGTATTTGAGAACGGGAGAGATCGGGGCCGGGTTTGGCTATTTCGAGGATGGCCGGCCGGCGGTTGCCTCCACGTCCTTCCACTCGACAACCGCCGCATCGGCCGGCGCGAACGACGGCACTGCCGTGACGAGATCGAAATGCCTCCCCGCCATCTCGACGCACTCGGTGAAGTTCTGCTGCAGGAAATAGACGCCCTTGACGCTCCCGGGCGCGCCCTTGACCAGCACGACCTTCGCATCCGCGGGCGCGCGCCTGGCGATAACGGCGCAGGCGCGCTCCACGTGAACCGACGCGTCGTTCCAAAAGCGCAGGTTGTGCTTGAGCGCCGCGAAATTGAACGCCAGCACCCCGGCCGCGACCCCCGCCTGCAACCGCCGGCTCTCGAGGCCGTCGATGGCGAATGCAATCAGCATCGCGAAGCCGGCTGAGGGCAGATAGAGCAGGCGCGCTTTCTGCAGATCCGCGCCGATCAGCAGCAGGTGCATCGGCGGGATGGCCGCGACCGCGATGAAGCCGAGCGCGAACCAGAACAGTCCCAACCGCGGGCGCGACCGCGCCAGCAGCAGCAGGCACATCACGTATAACGCCGCGAGCGCGGCCAGCCAGTGCGCCGGCTGCGCGCTCCAGTTGATCGGGAAATAGAGCGCGGACCAGAGCCGCAGCCCCAGCACCTTCAGGATTCCGAGCGGGCTGATGTGCGCGGCCTGCAGCCGGTCCGTGCCCGGCACGAAGTAGCCTCCGATTCCGCCCAGCACCACCCAGCGGTAAACGAAGGCGGCGAGCGCCGTCGCGAACAGCAGCACGAATCCGGCCGCGCGCAGCGGGCGCCGCGAAGGCCGGACCGCCGCCACCAGCACGGCCAGCAGTGGAAACACCAACGCCGATTCCTTGGTCAGCATCGCCGCCGCCATCGCCGCCGTCGCCAGCACCGCCTGAAGCATGCCGCCCGTCTCCGCGTAATCGAGGAACAGAATCAGCCCGAGCAGCGTGAAGAACGTGGCCTGCAGATCGAAGCGCGAGGCGATCCAGACGGCGGCTTCCGGGCGCGTCGCGTGAATCGTGAACAGCGCGCCGGCGAATACGGCGGCGAACCGCGACCGCGACAGGCGGAACGCCAGCCAGAAGACGAGCAGGGTGTCGGCCAGATGGAACAGCAGCGCCACGATGTGCCAGCGCAGGGGATCGAAGCCCGCCCAGGCCGCCGACAATGCGTACGAGGCCGAGCCGAGCGGGCGAAAGAAATTGTCGGCGCCGGGCGTGTGGAGCGCCTTCACAAATTGCGCGCCGGAAAACGCGTTGGCCGCTCTTATGATTCCGAAATCGTCCGACAGGAAGTAGAAACCCGTCGAGCCGCCGAAGGCGATCGCGATGAGCGCGGCCAGCGCGAGCGTGGCGGTCAGCACCGTAGCCGCGCCGGCCGGCGGAAGCCAGGCGCCCCATTTTCGCGCCGCCGGCGCGCATTCCATCGCGAGCAGCGCCGTGAGCGCCAGGCCGAAGAAACTCTCGGCATTGATCGGCGAGTTCACGGCGACCAGCAGGCGAAACGGGCCGAATGCCGCGCGCCAGGCGACGGCGGCGCCGGAAAGGATGAGGATCGTGAACAACAAGGCGCGCGCGATGCGCGCCGCCGGCGAGCTCAACCGAGACACTCCATCACGTCTTTGGCCGCGATGGCGCCTTCGCGAATCAGCCGCCAGCACGGCTCGGTGATGTCGATCGTCGTCGCGCCCGGGCCGGCGGAAATGCCGCCGTCGAGCACCAGGTCGATGCGTCCGTCCATGGTGCCGAAGACCTCGATGCCGCTGCGGCACGTGGGTTGCCCGGAGATGTTCGCGCTGGTCGCCACCAGCGGATGCCCGACCCGTTCGAGCAGCCCGTCGGCGACCGGTGAGCGCGGCCGGCGCAGCGCGAGCCGCCCGGTGTTGCCCGTCACCTTCAGCGGAACCTTCGCCGAGGCCGGCACGATGATGGTCAGCGGCCCCGGCCAGAAATGCCGCGCGAGCACGTAGAACCGCGCCGGGATCTCCTTCGCCAGCTCTTCGGCCACGACGGTGTCCGGGATCAGCAGCGGCAGCGAGCGGTGCGGCTCGCGCCCCTTGGCGACGAACACCTGGCCCACGGCGAACAGGTTGAACGGGTCGGCGACGAGCGAGTACAGCGAATCGGTCGGGATGGCCACCACCGCGCCGCGGCGGATGGCCGCGGCAGCCGCGTCCAAGGCTTGGGAGCTGGGCTGCTCCGGGTCAATCTCGATCAAATCAGTGGCCATAACAGGCTACACAACAGTTTACGGCAACAGGCCGGGGGTGGTGCAGGCGCTTCCGCCTGCCTGCCCGTCCGTTGCGAACAATCCGGGCAGGCGGAAGCGCCTGCCCCTGGAGATTGGCCATCTGCACCCATCAGTTCCGGCTGCTGAAGCCCGTCACGCAGCCATTGTGCTGAGCTGGTAGGCGGTGATCTGGAATTTCCGGGACTTCG
>Ga0078972_1001959_pt1 | contig 71872 bp, 64 predicted proteins | sample YelNatPaOPGAMG01_FD_67568 | JGI IMG/M metagenome (GOLD analysis project Ga0078972, IMG submission 67568) | Hot spring thermophilic microbial communities from Obsidian Pool, Yellowstone National Park, USA - OP-RAMG-01 (SPADES assembly) (version 2) | ecosystem: Environmental > Aquatic > Thermal... | reverse complement strand
GACGAAGATAGAGATATCGAGGAGGGACGAGATAGGTGTGCTGATAGAGTCCATAAAGAGGATGCAAAAGAGTCTTGCTCTGGCTATAAAGAAATTGCAGGAGAAGGCTGGATCCCAGAGGATATGAAATGATATCGGAGAGAGGAGGGAAGTTGGAGCGGGACCTGGGGAGAGAACTGGTGTGAGGTTCGATGGTAAGGTGGCGGTTGTCACGGGAGCTGGAAGGGGTCTCGGGAGGGCCTATGCCCCGCTCGAGCGGAAGTTATCCTCGCGGGCGTGCGGAGCCCGCCCCTTGGTGGGATTCCGAGCTAGGATGGCCTCACGGGGAAAACCCGGGGCTAACGCGGGAGGCGCTTTTCTCGGAGGGACGCGGTCTCCGCGTCCGCAAGCACGGGCCGGACGCAAGCCCGGGCAGGTCGTGATTAGGGGCGAGTTGGCGAGGGGCCGGTGGCCCAAGGGAGGCAACATTTGGGTTGGTGTGATGCTTTGCTTGCGGGCGTGCGGAGCCCGCCCCTCCAGGAGAGGCGATCCAAAGTGAGGTGGCCTCGCGGGGGAAGGCCCGGGGATGGCGTTAGGGGCGGTTTCCTCGGAGGGACGCGGTCTCCGCGTCCGCAAGTACGGGCCGGACGCAAACCGGGGGAGGTCGTGATTAGGGACGAGTTGGCGAGAGGCCGGTGGCCCAAGGGAGACGCCATTTGGGTTGGTGTGATGCTTTGCTTGCGGGCGTGCGGAGCCCGCCCCTCCGCGGGGGGCCTGGCGATGGTATCCGGCCTTGAAAGATGAGGCCCCGAGAATGTGCGGGAAGCGGTTTTCTCGGAGGGACGCACTCCGTGCGTCCGCAGATACGGGCCAAACGCATATGAGAGCATGGCATCGTAATCAAAGGCTGAGCCAACGCCCGGTGGCCAAGGGGGACATGCCTCGATCAAGCCCGAGCCTTCCTCGCGGGCGTGCGGAGCCCGGCCCTCCGCGGCGAGGCCGAGCCTTGCACCGACAGCCTAGCGGGGAAAGTCCGGAGATGATGCGGAGAGCGGTTTTCTCGGAGGGACGCGGTCTCCGCGTCCGCAAGCACGGGCCGGACGCAAGCCCGGGCAGGTCGTGATTAGGGACGAGTTGGCGAGAGGCCGGCGGCCCAAGGGAGGCGCCATTTGGGTTGGCGTGGTGCCGTCCTTGCGGGCGTGCGGAGCCCGCCCCTGAGGTAAGGGAGGAGTTCAGAGCGGGAGAGGAAGGATGGAGATACTCGCTTACACCCAGGAGCACAGGATATTCAGGGAGTCTTTCAGGAAATTTCTGCAGAAGGAAGTCGTCCCCTATGTGGAGGAGTGGGAGGAAGCCGGGATTGTTCCCAAAAGTGTCTGGAAGAAGATGGGAGAGCAGGGATTTCTCTGCATGTGGGTCCCTGAGGAGTATGGAGGGATGGGGGCCGATTTTCTTTACTCCGTAATAGTGGCGGAGGAACTTCCCAAGACGAACTTTTCAGGCCTGGCAGCTCCGCTTCACAGCGACATAGTGGTGCCCTATATCTATTCCTACGGATCAGAGGAGCAAAAGCGGAAGTACCTTCCCGGATGTGTATCGGGAGACATAGTCACAGCAGTTGCCATGACGGAGCCCAACACAGGGAGCGATCTAGCAAGCATACGCACCACTGCAGTCGAGGACGGAGATTATGTGGTGATAAATGGCCAGAAGACTTTCATAAGCAATGGGCTCAACTGCGACCTTCTGGTTCTGGCTGCGAAGGATCCCAAAGTTGAGGACCCGCACAGGGCAATAGATCTCTACCTGGTGGAAGCTGGAACCCCTGGCTTCGAGAAGGGCAAGAAGATAAGAAAAATAGGGTGGCACAGCCAAGACACAGCGGAGCTCTTCTTCAACGATTGTAGAATACCCAAGAGCCAGAGACTGGGAGAGAAGGGGCAGGGATTCAGGATGTTGATGGAAAAGCTCCAGCAGGAGCGGCTAATGGTGGCCATAGGAGCAGTGGCACTTGCGGAACACATCCTCCCCATGACCATAGAATACTGCAAGCAACGCTATGCCTTCGGCAGGCCCCTTTCCAAGTTCCAGCACATCCAGTTCAGGCTAGTCGAGATGGCGACAGAGGTGAAACTGGGAAGGACTTTTCTCGACAAGCTCATAGCTGACCACATGGAGGGGAAAAACATAGTCCTGGAAGTCTCAATGGCCAAATACTGGACGACGGACATGGTGATGAGGGTGGCCGATGGGTGTCTTCAGCTCCATGGTGGCTATGGGTACTGCGAGGAGTATCCCATTGCCAGGGCATGGAGGGACGCGAGGGTGATGTCCATCTTCGCTGGGACGAACGAGATCATGAAAGTCATAGCAGCCAGAGTCATGGGCCTCTGAAAAGAAAGGCAAAGGAGGAAGAAGTGGAGGGGGATTCTTCAGCTCGGTTCAGGGAAAAGGTAAGGATACTAGTGGACCCCATCTGTCCTTGGACCCTGAGGACTGCCATGTGGCTTGTGGAGGTGAGAAGATCTCTTCCTCTGGACATAGAGTGGGGGCTTTTGTCTTTGGAATACGTGAACCGGGAAAGGCCCGAAGCCAGTAGGTTCGGGAAAAATCGGCTTGCCATGAGGGTGCTTTCCCTGGTATCCGAGACAAAAGGGATGAGCTATCTGGAAAAGGTTTACTTTGCCCTGGCAAAAATGGTTCATGGAGAGGGGATGGATCTTGAGAGCGAGGATACCGTTCTTCAGGCCCTTTTGGCCTCGGGACTAGAAGGTCTTGTCCTCGAAGAGGCAAAGAGGGGGGTCCATATCGATCAGGAGCTCTGGCAAGTTTATGCCTCCCATTGCGCATCGGGAGCCTTTGGGGTCCCCACCCTTTACCTGGGGAGTTCCCAAAGACCCTTCTATGGTCCTGTGATAGACAGAGTGCCCGAGGGCCAGGATGCATTGGCTTTATGGGAGCATGTGAGGGGCCTTGTGGCCTTGGATTTCTTCTACGAGCTCAAGAGAGCGAGATGATGGACCGAGAAAGCGAGAGCCGAGATCAAAAGACCAAGGCGGACATATTCACCATAGGCCATGGGAGGAGAAGTTGGGAGGGCTTCGTTGAGCTCCTCAAGTTCCACGGGGTAAAGAGAGTTGTGGATGTTAGGGCATATCCCAGTTCCAGAAAGAGTCCCCACTTCTCCAGGGAAAAAATGGAGCTCGCTCTGGCCGAGGAGGGAATTTCCTACAGGTGGGAAGGAAGGGCTCTGGGTGGATTCAGGGAGCCCAAGGGCAGATCCCCTCACACCTCCCTCAGGAATCCAGGCATGAGAGCCTACGCTGATCACATGGCAAGCCAGGAGTTCAGACAAGCCGCATCCAGGGTCATGAGGGACGCTTCGTGGGCAAAAACCGCCATAATGTGCGCTGAGGTGGATCCTTTCCACTGTCACAGGGGGCTTCTGGCCGACTACCTCACAGTATGCGGCCACAGGGTATTCCACATACGCTCCAAATCTCAACCCCAACTCCACAAGATCTCCCCACTGGCAAGGGTAGAGGGCCAAAACCTCATATACGACGTGCTACCTCCTCTTCTGCCCAGCCCCCAGGAAGAGCGATTCCCTCTCCCCTCTGGGGCCCCGTCGAAGGGAAAGACATCCGCCAGCCATCAAGAGAGTTCACAAAGGAGGGAAGGGCCTTGAAAAACACATTGAGATCTCTCTGTCTTTTTCTAGGGATCGTTCTTCTGTCCGTGAGTCCTGTCCTAGGGGAGGCCTCCACCCCGAAGAACATAATCCTGGTCATAGGGGATGGAATGGGCCCGGAGGCAGTAGGCCTGCTCCTTTACTACAATAGGTTCTTCCCAGGTGCCAAGGAGGAGCTCAATGTGGAGAGGCTCATGCGCTTGGGAAACACGGGCTATTGCCTCACTTACCAGTACGGCACAATTGTGACGGACTCGGCATCGGCTGCAACGGCCATGGCCTGTGGTGTCAAGACGAGGGATGGAATGATAGGAAAAGATCAAGATGGTAGACCCATGAAGAGCATCGTGGATGTGGCCAGGAAGAGAGGGAAGGCCACAGGCCTCATAAGCAATACCCGTATCACCCACGCGACCCCTGCGGGGTTTTACGCGGCTGTTCTCCATAGGGACATGGAAAGCTCCATAGCCTCCCAGTTCGTGGAGGAGAGCAAGGTGGATGTGGCCTTGTCCAGCGGGGCCCAGTTCTTCATTCCCAAGGGGACGAATGTGGAGGCCCATGAGCTTCTGAGGAGCACTCCCAAAGCTGCTGGCTGGGGTCCATCCAAAAGGGAAGACGACAGAGATCTCGTAATGGAGGCAAGGGCCAAGGGTTACTCGATAGTTGCGAGCGAAAGGGAGCTCAAGGAGTTGGACCCTGGCTCCACTAGGAGGATTTTGGGCCTCTTTGGAGGAGTGGCGTTTCCATTGGCCATAGATAGGCAGCCCCAGATGGCGACAGGGATTCCCCGCCTGGGGGATATGACGAGAAAGGCGATAGAGGTCCTCTCCAAGAACCCAGACGGTTTCTTCCTCATGGTGGAGGCGGGCCAAATAGACTGGGCGGAGCATGCCAACGATGTCGCTGCAACCCTCCACGAGATGATGGAGATGGACGAGGCCCTGGGGGTGATCATGGAATTCGCCCAGAGGGATCCATCCACTCTGGTCATCCTCACTGCCGACCACTCCACAGGAGGTCTGGCCATAGCTTACAATGCCCACAATCCTCCGAAACCAGTGGTCCTGGCAACCGGTGAGACCTGGAAATCCAAGTTCAACTTCAACGATGGGAGCATCTTCGAGATCATGCTGAAGCAGAGGAAGTCCTTCACGAGAATGGTCTTGGATAGCAGGGGCGATCCAGGGACCTTGAAAAAAGAGGTGGAGGAGAACTCGGCATTCAGTATTACGCTGGAAGAAGCCTCCCGTGTTCTGGCCAGGGATCCTGAAAAGGGTTTTCCCATTCCTTGCGATCAGCAGGACTTCTATGTTTACGGATCCATGAATTCCTCGGCTTTGCTCGGAAGGCTTTTGGGAAAAAAGACGGGAACTGCCTGGGCCGTGGGGACTCATACCCATACCCCAGTGATGATAGTGGCCGCGGGGCCCATGTCGGAGAAATTTAGGGGGCTTTTGGACAATACCCAGGTTGCCTCGATAATGGCAGAGGCCTGGGGAGAGAAACTCCCAGAGCCGAGATGACCCTTGAAGAAAGGCTCAAAGGCCCTTTACAGCCACGCGTCAAAGGCAGGTAACAGGGCCGACCTGTGGAAACATTTCGTTCTCTTGACAGCGGCAGATCTGCTCCTGAAAAGGGGAGGGCCGTCAAATCCCTTCCGCTATCTGGAAACCCACTGTGGCCTTCCCCTTCACTTTCTGAGGCCAGGGGGAAATTGGAAAAAGGGAATAGGTGCCCTGAGGCCGCTTCCTCGCTCCCTCATCCTCCATCCCTATTTCGAGACCATCGGGGTTTTGGGCGGGGCAATCCTCTTCTACCCAAGTTCCTGGCTTCAGGTGGGGACCTTTCTTTCCGTGCGGGGAGTCCCGATGGAGATGTGTCTCTGTGACATATCCGCCGAGGTCTTCACGGCAATGAGAGGCATGGGAGTGGGAAATGGAGGGGGGGTCATAAATTTCCTGAGAGAGGATGGCTTCGAGGTCCTCGGACGTGATAAGTTTTGGGACCTTGTGCTCGTAGATGCGCCCTTCTGGCCAGATTACGAGTCAGACTACCTGAGGTGCACCAGGGCCCTGGTCCATCTCAGGTCAAGGAGCCAGGTCTTCTTGGTATGGTATCCCCTGATCCCTGGAAAGGCGGGGAAATGGAACCTCGACTCAGGGGAGAGGCTGGTGGAGCTCCACTGGGAGAGGGAGGAGCCCTCGTCCATGTGCGGCTGTGGGGTCCTGATTGGTGGCATGGGTGAAGAGGAATTTCGGGCCACGCTGCCTCTTTTGGAGGAGCTCGCGAAGGCCGTGGGAGGTGATCTCCAATGCCATTCCATCTCCCCTTGAACGTAAGGGGAATTTGGCACGCTTCATGCTATTTCAGTCGGACAAAACGGACGGGAGGGGCATGATGGGCTACAAGGTCCTCATTGTAGAATCCGGCCTCTTTCAGGGATCCAGATATGTGATATTCGCTCCCTTTCGCATAGGGAGGCACCCGGAGAACGATCTTCAGATAACAGATCCAAATGTCTCTAGATTTCATGCCCTCGTAGAGCCCAAGGGGCAGGGGCTCTTGCTGAGGGATCTGGGAAGCAAAAATGGCACATTCGTCAATGGAGAAAGGATCCGGGAGGCCTGGCTCAGGGCAGGGGATGAGGTACGAGTGGGGAAGGTGAGGATGCGCCTCGTGGAGGAAGGGCCTTCGGAGGAGGAGAGGAAGAAGAAAGAATCCATCATGGTCCTCACCTCTGATCCGAGAGGCCGAGTCAAGGCCCACACCATAGTCACCGGCCAGTTTTCCGTGAGCACAGATGGGTTGAGTCCTGAGGTGGCTGATCAACTCAACAGGCTCCAGGCGGTTTTTCAGGCAAACCTCATGTTGAGCGCTCAAGCGGATCTTGACGGGGTCTTACGGACGGGGCTAGAGGATCTCATGGAGATCCTGAGGGCTGACCGCGGTTACGTGCTCACCCTGGATGAAGGAACGCGGGACCTCAGGGTCCGATATTCTCTCAGCAAGCCCGGCTTCGACACTGAAGGGGATATATTGGTCAGCAGCCGTTTTCTTGACCAGGCCCTCCGAGAAAAGAAGGGGCTCGTCATAGAGGATACTGGCGAGGAGCCACTGCTCGATGTCCCCGGTGACCATCGAGGCCCCAGGGCGAGGTGCGCCCTCTGTGTCCCCTTGGTGGACAGGGATCAGACCCTCGGCCTCCTCTATTTCGACAACCTCGTGGAACCCGGGGCCTTCTCCGAGGAGGATCTTCAGCTCGTGACAGCCATCGCAGCTCCCATGGCAGTGCAGATGAGGAATATCCAGTTCAGAGATCAGCTCCAGAGGGCGTATCTGGACACCCTTTCTGTCCTCGCCAATGCCATAGAGGCTAGGGACCATTACACTGTTGGCCACACATGGAGGGTCACGAGGTTTGCCCTTGCCATGGTGGACAGGATGGGATGCACCGAGGAACAACGCCGTTACACCCAGATGGGGGGAATCCTCCACGACATAGGCAAGATAGCTGTGGAAGACTCCATTCTCAGGAAAAAGGGGCCCCTGACGAAGGAAGAATACCAGAAGATGCAGCTCCATCCAGAGCATGGAGCGAGGATCCTCAAGGATGTGGAGTTTCTCAAACCAGTGATTCCCTATGTCCTTTTCCATCAGGAGAGGTGGGATGGAAAGGGATATCCTTTTGGCCTCAAGAAGGACGAGGTTCCCTGGGAGGGAAGGCTCCTCGGGGTGTGCGATGCCTTCGATGCCATGACCAGCCACAGACCTTACAGGAGGACCATGAGCCCAGAGGAGGCCTGGGAGGAGATTCTCAAAGAGAGGGGCAAGCAGTTCGACCCAGAAATGGTCGACCTATTCAAGGAGATATGGGAGACCGGGCAGGTGGCCAACATCCTCCAGCATTATGCCAAGAGCGAACTGTCCATTGCGTGTCCTTTTTGCAGCACACACATTCCCCTGGGAGAAAAGCCCGCGGAAGGGACCTTCGTCGAATGCCCTGTCTGTGGCAAGAGCTCCGTGGTTATGAGGGAAGGGAGGGGTTGGAAAGGGGAGCTTGCTTGGTAGATTCGGGAGGAACCTCGAGGGGGGACAATGGTAATAAGGATTTGGGGGACCAGGGGATCCATCGCCACGCCTGGTCCTGAGACGGTCCGTTACGGTGGGAACACGACCTGTGTGGAGGTGAGACTTTCAGGGGGAAAAACCCTGATCCTCGATGCTGGCTCGGGTATAAGACCCCTCGGCAACTCTCTCCTGTCCAAGGAGGAGTCCCCAGAGGTCTACCTGTTCATCACCCACATCCATTGGGATCACATCATGGGGTTCCCTTTCTTCGCCCCAATATACAGGGAGGGCACTAGGATTTGGCTCGATGGTTGCAAGAGGGCCATGGAGGGTTTGAAACTCACCCTCAATAGGGGAATGGTCGACGGGGTATTTCCCGTGAGTTACGAGGGGCTCAGATCCAAGATAGAGGAGCTGGGGCAGTTGGGCACGGGGACTCTCTCCATAGGGGATGCAGTCATAGATGCCATAGAGCTCAACCATCCCCAGGGAGGAATGGGATTCAGGATAAGGGAAGGGGGGAAGAGCCTCGTCTTCCTGACTGACAATGAGCTGGCAGCTTCCAGGAGCAATGGTCGTGCCTTTGGGGATTATGGTAGATTCTGCGAGGGTGTGGACCTATTGATCCATGATTCCCAATACCTGCCAGAGGAAATGGACGCGAAGAGGGGATGGGGACATTCGGATGTGATTTCGGCTGTGGAACTGGCCTTGAAGGCAGGTGTGGGGAGATTTCTCTTCACCCATCACGATCCCGAGAGGACAGATCTCCAGGTGGACAGGATGGTGGCCCTGGCTCGGGAATTTGCCTCGGCAGAAGGAGGCCACCTCCAGGTGGAGGGGGCCAGGGAGGGGATGATCATAGAACTTTGATGGTTACCTCAAGCTCATGAGGAGTTCCCTGAGCTCGCTGTAAGAGCCCTCTATCTTGAGCTCATGGGATGGTCTCTCATCTAGCCCCCTGAGGCTTTGGGGGAGCTCCACCTCAACGCCCATTTCCTCCAGGACCTCTGGGAACTTGGCCGGGTGAGCGGTCTCTGTGGCAACAGCCAAGGTGTCCTCGCTCCTGTCCCAGAGATACCTCTTGAGGGCTGCCCATGCAACTGCTCCATGGGGTTCCAGGATGATCCCATACCTCTCATACGCCTCCTGTATGGTCAGCCTGGTCGTGTGGTCCGAGATGGAGATGCCAACCGCATCCCTCCTGAGTGCATCCATATCTGGCATGCGAAGGATGTTTCCCTGTCTGTCTATGGAGCCTCCGTAAAGATGGAAAAGCCTCCTCAGATTGCTCGGATTCCCCACGTTCATTGCATTGGACAGGCAGGCCCTGGAGGGCTTTATGGGTTTGTAGATCCCCGTTTCCATGAAGGCCGGAAACTCGTCGTTTTCGTTGGTCGCCACAACTATTCGACTCACGGGTTTGCCCATGCGCATGGCCAGGAAGTCCGCTGTGACATTCCCGAAATTTCCCGAGGCCACAGAATCCACAGGCCTGTCCTCCTTGGTCTCCGCTACGGAAAGGTAGGAGTAAAGGTGGTAGCCCACCTGAGGGAGAAGCCTTCCCCAGTTTATGGAATTGGCCGATGTGAGGTTCAGGTGGCTCAATTCCCTGTCCTCGAAGGCCCTCATGACCAGGGCCTGGAGCTGATCGAACTTGGCTTCACAGGCCACTGCCACCACATTTCCCCCCAAGGTGTTCATCTGTTTGGCCTGCCTCTGACTCACCTCCCGAGCTGGATAGAGGACCACCACTTTGAGGCCTTCTAGACCATGGAAGGCATTGGCCACGGCACTCCCAGTATCTCCAGAGGTGGCGACCAGGATGATCCTCTGGTCGTTGCTCTCTCTGGCAAAGTACTGCATGGCTCTGGCCAGAAATCTCGCAGCGAAGTCTTTGAAGGAAGCGGTGGGTCCCTGATCCAGTCTCAAGAGGTATCTTCTACCCCAGACTCTCTCTACCGGGACGGGAAAGTCGTAAGCTTCCTTGGTGATCCTCCAAAGCTCCTCCTCCGGCATCTCTGGAACTAGAAATGGCCTCAGGGCCCTGAATGCTATCTCATGATAAGGCCTCCCTCTGAGCTCCCAAAGCTCCCCCAGACTTAGCCTGGGAATCTCCGTGGGCATGTAGAGCCCTCCATCTGGGGGTTGGCCCGTGAATATTGCCTCCCTGAAACTGACCGCTGGTGCTTTTCCGCCGGTGCTATAGTATCTTATGGGTTCCATCTGAACTCACCTTCCTCCGAAAAGCTCGCCCCATCGACCTCAGTCTCAACCCTCAAGCCGTGCAGGAACAGTCACCACCTCGAACACGTGAATGGGTCTTTCCATGCCCTTGAAGTGCACATCTCCCATGTGTCTTACGGGCCACTTCCCCCCCAAAAGTTTTTCCGTGCTCTGGGAGATGAGGATCTGGCCCCCCTGTGACATGGCACAAAGCCTGCTTGCCACATTCACTTCCTGCCCTATGACAGTGTAATCGAATCTCTTTTCCGATCCCACGTTGCCCACGAACACCTTTCCCGACGATATGCCGGCCCCAAGGGAAAGGGAGCCCACTATGTAGTGCTTCTCTGACCACCTCCTCACCATTTCCGAGAAAGACCTCATCATGCCCAAGGCCGTGGCGAGTGCCAGGTAGGCGGGGTTTTCCACCTTCATGGGCGCCCCGAAGAAGGCCATCACCGAATCGCCTATGAACTTGTCCAGGGTGCCATGGTGTCGGAAGACCTCCTCGCTCATTCGAGTGAAGTACTCGTTGAGGAAGGCCCTCACAAGCTCTGGCCCCATGTGCTGGACAGCTGCTGTGAATCCCCGGATGTCGGCGAAGAGGATGGTTATTTCCCTCATCTCCCCGACATCCATCCACTTGCTCCTGTCCTTGAGGAGGAGTCGGGCTACCTCTGGGGAGACGTATCCCTCCAATATTGCCTTGAGCCTTGCCCGCTCCTGGGAGGCTTTGAGCAAGGAGGCGTTTCTTATGGCAACCGCTGCGTGATTAGCATAGAGCATTAGGAGCCTGAGGTCGTGGTCCTGGAACTCTCTTCCCTCCTTGGTCAAGCTCACGTTGAGGACCCCCATCACCTTTCCGCCGACCTGCAGTGGCACACACGCAGAGGAGGACAAGGGCGAGTCCTTTTTCTGGAGGCCTTTGAATTCTCCCTCTTCCGCCTGCCCATGGACAAGCTTCGGCTTCCCATACTGAGCCACCCATCCTGCTATTCCCTCGCCCAGCCTGACCTGAGCATTCCTCACATGCTCAGGCGCCTCTCCATGGGCGGCCACTGTGCGGAGCATGGTCCTCGTCCTGTCGAGCAACATCACCGAGGATCTATCAGCATCCAGAGTCCGCACAGCCTCCCTCGCTATAACCCTCAGAAGGGACGAGATCTCCATCTGGGAATTGATGTAAGCAGTGACTTTGAGAAGGCTCCTTATGGTCTCCAGGTCAGAGGCCATGCCTCGGAGTCTCCTGTTTTGCTTCTCCACCCTCTTGATCAGTTCCACGAGGCTTCTGTGGGCGGCCCGCAGGTGAAGACCTAGCGCGGTGAAAAGAAGAAGCATACCCCCAGCATAGATACCCATTCCCACATCCCCTGAAAGGGCCAGGGAGGGTAGCCCGAGTATGCTTCCCAGGGGAGTGATCCACATCCCGAGGACCACCCATGCCATTCCACCCAAGGCCAGGGCGTTGAGCCTCCAGGGAGGGGGCTGCGAAGGGACTGGCTCAGTGCCAGAGATCTCGGTCGTCTTCAATGTCTCCAGGGAGATGCTCATCTACCCCCTTCCCTCATCCCTTCCAGGAAATGGCCCCCGCAGCTCCGGAAGACCTCTCCATCCTTTCCACCCAAAGCTTCTCTCCCATGGAACAGATCCTCACAAAGGAACCCGTGGGGATCGTGGCCTCCCTGAACCGGTCCAGGGGGATGGAAAGCACGTGACACAATATTGCCGAACAGACGAAGTTGTGGGTACAAACTAGCACATTTTGCCCGTTTGTGTGGGACGTGGTGAGCCTACGAAGGAACCGGAGGGCTCTTTCACTCACCTCTTCCAAAGTCTCTCCTTTGGGCATCCTCACCTTGGATGGCCTCTCCCTCCAGTGGGCCAAGAATTCGGGATAGGACTTGACCCATTTGGTCCCTTCCATCCCATCAAATTCTCCGAGATCCATCTCCGCGAGATCTGGGTCCTGAATCAGGGGGACTCTCGGATGGTACATGAGAATCTCCTGGGCGGTCTCAATAGCCCTCTTCAGGGGACTTGAATAAGCTGCCACGAGGGCTACAGGCCTGAGGACCATGGCCAGGTTCCTCGCCTGAAGGAGACCATTTTCGTCGAGAGGGACATCTGCCCTTCCCTGGAACCTGCCCAATGCATTCCACTCGGTCTGTCCGTGTCTCACGAGAAATATCACCAAAGGCGGACCCATGGAGGGGCCTCTTCTTCACAGGCCGTGGACGGGAAAGATGGTTTTCTTGATCCTGTGGATCGTGGTCTCGAGAAACTCCTCTGCCACATCTCTTCTCGCTAGGGGCCAGAGGTAATCGTCCCTGAGCCTGTCTTTGGCATAACCGTGAGCCTTGAGGAGCTCCATTGCCTCTTGGGGAATCTCGTCGGGCACCTCCCTTCCTATCATTATCCCCCAGGCAATGGTCCATGCCCTCGCAACGTTGGTGAGCTCGTAGCCTCCGCCTCCCAGGGCCACCCATCTGGGAAACGACTTCTTCATCTGCTGGATGAGCCTCTCGAAACCGTAGGTCGTGAGATCCAAAGAGGCGAGGGGATCCCCGTGGAATGTGTCCACCCCCAACTGGGTCACCACCACATCTGGTTTGTAGGCCTCCAGTATGGGGAGGACCACTTCCTCGAATGCCCTCAGGTAAAGCCAGTCGTCCGTCCCAGGCCAGAGGGGGATGTTCACCGAGAAGCCCGTTCCAGGACCTCTCCCCACCTCCTCCACTGCACCTGTTCCGGGAAAAAGAGTCCTCCCGTCCTGGTGCAGTGAGATGGTGAGGACCCTATCCGTGTCGTAGAAGGCCCACTGGACTCCATCCCCATGGTGGGCATCTATGTCGAGATAGGCCACTTTGAAGCCCCTATCCAGAAGGCTCAGGATGACGAGCACAGGATCGTTCACGTAGCAGAACCCGGAGGCCCTGGCTGGCCTCGCATGGTGCAAGCCACCTCCCATGTTGAAGGCAACTTGCGCCTTCCCCTCAGCTACCAGCCTACCGGCTTCAAGCGATGCACCGGCCACGAGGCACGACCAGTCGTACATTCCCTGGAACACAGGATTGTCCCCTGGCCCTATTCCGAACTGCTCCAGGCCAGGGAACGGCTTGCCGGTGTTGGCGGCCTGAAGGGCATCGAGGTAAGGGGAACTGTGGAATCTTTCAAGGGTCTTCCTCTCGGCTGGCTGGGGTGCGACCATGGATACCTCCTGCCCCCCCAAAAGCCCATAAGCCTCCATGAGCCTCAATGTGAGCTCCAGCCTCTCTATTCTCAATGGATGCCACGGACCGTAATCGTATCTCGTCATGTTCTCGGAGAAGACGAAAGCAGAGGCCATTCCTCACACACCCCTCAGCTCAACGAATTGATGGATCCTCCTCCGGCTCCTAACTCAAGTCAAGCCAACCGATCTTTCTCGAGCTCTCCTTCGGGTCATCGGATAAAGAGGGGAGAGCGTCTCCCGGCCCACTTTCCTCGCCTCATTTGGACATGAGGTATTCGTGAATGGCCTTGGCGGCCTTTCTCCCCGCTCCCATTGCCAAGATCACAGTAGCTGCTCCCGTCACTATGTCTCCACCTGCCCAGACGCCTTCCTTGCTAGTCCGGCCAGTCTCATCCGTAACTATGTAGCCCCACCTATTGGTCTCGAGACCGGGGGTAGTGGAAGGTATGAGGGGATTGGCCATGGTCCCTATGGCCACAATTGCCATGTCCGTCTCCAATATGAACTCCGATCCTGGGATGGGGATGGGCCTTCTCCTTCCCGAACTGTCGGGCTCTCCCAACTCCATCCGGACGCATTCCATGGCCTTCACCCATCCCCTCTCATCCCCTATGAACCTCACCGGGTTTGTGAGGAGCTCGAATATGATTCCTTCTTCCTCGGCGTGATGAATCTCCTCCGCCCTAGCTGGCATCTCCTGGCGGGACCTCCTGTAAACTATTCTGACGGTCTCAGCCCCTAATCTCAGAGCAGTCCTCGCTGCATCCATGGCCACATTGCCCGCCCCCAAGACCACGACATTTTTTCCAACGGCTATGGGGGTGTCGTATTCAGGGAAAAGATAGGCCTTCATCAGGTTGGACCTAGTCAGATACTCATTTGCCGAATAGATGCCGCATAAGTTCTCTCCAGGAATGTTCATGAACACAGGAAGGCCGGCCCCAACTCCCAGGAAAACCGCATGGTAACCCTCTTCCTCCAATAGCTCGTCCACTGTCACGGTCTTCCCCACCACGACATCGGTCTCTATCCTCACCCCCAACCTCTTGAGGTAATTGACCTCTGCCTTCACGATCTCTTTGGGGAGCCTGAACTCCGGTATACCGTAAATGAGAACACCGCCTGGCTCGTGCAGTGCCTCGAATATGGTGACCTCGTGTCCCTTTTTTATGAGATCCCCTGCGAGAGTCAGTCCAGCAGGACCTGATCCCACCACTGCGACCCTTTTCCCTGTGGGAGGATCCATGGCCGGCATCTCGAAGCGGCCATAGGTCCTGTCATAATCCGCCACGAAACGCTCCAATCTCCCTATGGCAACGGGCTCCCATTTCTTGCCCAGGACGCATCCCTTCTCGCATTGATCCTCTTGGGGGCATACCCTGCCGCAAACAGCCGGCAATGAATTGGTCTCCCTTATCTTGGCCGCTGCTTCGAAAAACTTCCCCTCGCAGATCAGGGAGATGAAGCCGGGTATGTCCACCTCCACAGGGCAGCCAGGCACGCAGCCAGGCTTCTTGCACTTGAGGCAACGGCTAGCCTCGGCCATTGCTTGCTCCACTGTATATCCGAGAGGAACCTCCCGGAAATTCTTTATCCTCTCTCGGGGAGGTTGCTCGGGCATGGGCTGCCTCGGGAGCCTCTCCTTCTTTTGCTTTCCCGGTCCAGGGTCTTTCGCGTTCATCTTCCGCCTCCTGCCCCAACCTCTGCCTTGAACTTATCGTAGGCGATTCTCTCTTGGGGGACGTACATAGCCAGCCTTTTGGTCAGCTCGTCGAAATCCACCTGGTGACCGTCGAAATCCGGCCCATGGACACAGCAAAATTTCGTCTCCCCTCCTACTCTCACCCTGCAGGCTCCGCACATTCCAGTGCCATCTACCATTATTGGATTGAGGCTTACCATCGTCTTGACACCGAAGGGCTCCGTTGTCTTGCAGAGAAACCGCATCATGGGCACGGGCCCTATCCCCATGACCATCTTCACGTCTTTTCGCTCTTGGAGAATTTTTCTCGCCACATCAGTGACGAATCCGTGGTGGCCGTAACTTCCGTCATCTGTCGTCACGTAGAGCTCGTTGCACACAGCCCTCATTTCATCTTCCAGAATGAGAAGGTCCTTGGTCCTGGCCCCTATGATCGCTATCACGTAGTTTCCGGCCTCGAAGAAAGCCCTTGCGACAGGATACAGGACTGCCACGCCCAATCCCCCTCCAACGCACAGGACCGTACCCCATTTCTCCACATGGGTGGGAAGACCGAGTGGGCCTATGACATCCTTGATCGCATCACCCGGCTCCATGAGGGAGAGCATGGCGGTTGTCTTTCCCACCACCTGGAAATAGATGCGGATCCATCCCTCAGTGGGATGGGCCTCTGCAACGGTGAGGGGTATTCTCTCGCCTTTCTCATTGGCCCTGAGTATGACGAACTGTCCTGGTTTCGTCTTCCGGGCTATCCTGGGAGCCATGACCTTGAACATGCAGATCGTTCCCTGGGCCAACTGCTTCTTCTCTACGATCTCGAACACTTCCTCCACCTCCAAAAAGCGGGATTGCCCGACTCTCCATTGGATCCGAGAAGCTAAAGGTGGGAGCTTCCTTTGTCCGTGGCTCTTTCGACTTCATTGGGGGATCCGTTTCCGTAACCGATTTGGGGTTCGGTCACGAGCCCGGCTCATGATATTCCCAGCGCTTCGTTTTGTCCAGATGGTTCCATGAAAGGTAGAAGAGATGGAGATGCCTTCATTGGGGGATCCGTTTCCGTAACCGATTTGGGGTTCGGTCACGAGCCCGGCTCATGATATTCCCAGCGCTTCGTTTTGTCCAGATGGTTCCATGAAAGGTAGAAGAGATGGAGATGCCTCGGTCAAGCCAGTGCCTTCCTCGCGGGCGTGCGGAGCCCGCCCCCCCGCGGCGAGGTGAAGCGCAACGTGGGTGGCCTAGCGGGGAAGGCCCCGAAATCACGCGAAAAGTGATTTTCTCGGAGGGACGCGGTCTCCGCGTCCGCAAATACGGGCCCGAAGCAAACCGGGGCATGTCATCGCGACCCACGAGTTGGCGAGAAACCGGTGGCCAAAAGGGGGGTGATCTTGTGGTCGGCGCAATGCCTTCCTCTGCGGGCGTGCGGAGCCCGCCCCTCCGCGGCGAGGTGAAGCGCAACGTGGGTGGCCTAGCGGGGAAGGCCCCGAAATGACGCGAAAAGCGATTTTCTCGGAGGGGCGCGGTCTCCGCGCCCGCAAAAACGGGGCGGACGCATGTTGAGGTACGGCATGGTGACCGTGCGGTAAACGAACACTCGATTGCCCAACGGGGTGATTTCCCGGTGAAGGCATGGCCTTCCTTCCGGGCGTGCGGAGCCCGCCCCTCCGCGGGGAGGTGAAGCGCAACGTGGGTGGCCTAGCGGGGAAGGCCCCGAAATGACGCGAAAAGTGATTTTCTCGGAGGGGCGCGGTCTCCGCGCCCGCGTTGTAGGGCCGTACACAAGCCCCGGCATACCATGAAGAGCGGGGAGTAAGCGAGAGGCCGGTGACCTAACGGGGGCATACCAAGGTGAAACCAAGGCATTCCCTTGCGGGCGTGCGGAGCCCGCCCCTCCAGGGGGGTTAGCCGGGGTGAGATGGCCTTTCGGTGGAAGGCCCCGAAACGCCGCGAGAGGTGGTTTTCTCGGAGGGACGCGCTCTGCGCGTCCGTGAACACCAGCCCTACGCAAGCCCGGGCACGTCATCGCGACCCACGGGTCAACGAAGGGCCCGTGGCCAAAAGGTGGCAATGTTGTGCTTGGCGTGATGCTTTCATTGTGGGCGTGCGGAGCCCGCCCCTCCGCGGGGAGGGCAAGCCCGGGACGGATGGCCTAGGGCGGACATGCTCGGGTGAAGGCATGCCGCCTCCTAGGGACCACTCCCTCATTCTTCCGGGCTTCCCACCCAGAGGTCCTCGGTCTTTCTCTCCTCAACCCACTTCTTCCCCATGGGCATGTCGGGCAGGGGAGCCAATGCCACAGCGACCTTCACGTAGCTTATCGTCCCTTCTCCGAGATGTCCTCCATAGACCTGGACCCTCTCCCCTGTGACCTTAGATGCTGAGAAATGCGCGTGGACGAGGAGCTTTCCCTTCGTGTCCTTGACCACATATCCACTGAGAGAGGTCAGCTCAAGCGGACCTTCCACCTCGTAGTAGAGCCTGTCAGCAGGTTCTATGGGATAAGTCTCGGGAAAGTGCTTGAGATTCCTGAACACCGCTCTCTTCAGTGCTCCGATTCCCATGAGAATGAGGCCTTTGGAGATCCCCTCTCTCAGGGCAAGTTCCTCCAATGCCTCGAGAAGATCCACATCCATGGGTATCCTCGCCATGATCACAGAGCCCAAGGACCCCTTTCCCACACCCATCAGAAGCCTTTTTCCTTCCATATCCTTTCCTCCCGCATACGCATAGTGAGGACGGCTTTTTTCTCCAAAGGTCACCTCCAGCAAAAAATGAGCTGGAGGTTGCCAGGATAACACGAGCTCACCTCTATGAAGAGCCCATTGGGGTTTTGGGCCGAGATGGCCCACGGTGGACGTTCGGGGCGGATTGACAAGACGACACAACCATGCAGGTATATACTCTTGCATTCGAAGAAAGAGAGGTTTATAGTCTATACCATAGGGGGGTATGGTATGGAAGACCAAAGGAGAGAGATCATCTTGAGGCTCAGGAGAATAGAGGGGCAGGTCAGGGGGCTTGTAGCCATGATAGAGAGGCAGGAGCCCTGTCAAGAGATCCTCACCCAGGTCGCTGCCATCACGGCGGCCATGAAGAGGGTGGGGGTGGCTGTCTTGGAGGCGTACATGGAGGAATGCCTGGCCAAGGAAGAGGGGGGCCCCGCGGATTTGAAAAAGACCTTGAAGGAGCTCAGGACAGCAGTCTCGAGGTACATAAGCTCGGCTTGAAAAGTGCCCCCCAAAGAATCACGGAGGTGAAAAGCATGGGCGGAAAAGATGGCATGGACAGGAGATCCTTTATGAGGAAAGGGGCTTTGGCAGTGGCCTTGAGTGCAGCCCCCATTGTCTCAAGTCCCAGAGGGGCGATTGCTGGCTCGGCTGGCAAATTCGCTACCCTCATTGATCTCACCAAGTGCGATGGTTGCGCGGAGCTCGGCATTCCCAAATGTGTCGAGGCATGCCGGAGGGAAAATGCATCCAGATTCCCCGAGCCCCGCAAGCCCATAAGGGACCTTTGGCCCCAGAAGACTCACGACGACTGGTCGGAGAAGAGAGATGTGACGGACAAGCTCACCCCCTACAATTGGATCACTGTCCAAAAGGTTCAAGTGGATGGCCAGACCCTGCACATTCCTAGAAGGTGCATGCACTGCGACAATCCTCCCTGCGCCAATTTGTGCCCTTTCGGCGCATTGAGGAAGTACTCCGATGGGGCCGTGGTAATAGACCACGCATCGTGCTTGGGAGGGGCCAAGTGCAAAAGCGTCTGTCCCTGGCAGATCCCCCAGAGACAAAGCGGTGTCGGGATCTACCTGAAACTCCATCCCATACCCGCAGGAGGAGGGGTGATGTACAAGTGCGATCTCTGCCATTCGAGACTCGAGAAGGGCCTCCTTCCAGCGTGCATCGAAGCGTGCAAGGGTAGAAAGGGAGAGGAAGCCCCCATGATCCTGGCACAGAGGCAGAAAATAGCGGAGCTCGCAGGGGAGGCGAAAAGAAGAGGATTCTACACTTACGGTGAGAAGGAAAACGGAGGCACAGCGACGGTGTATCTCAGCAGGATACCCTTCGAGAAGATAAATTCTGCCCTCTCCTCCGCGGATCAAAAGCCCCACATGGCCCGTGTGGAGCCGAAACTCATGGAAGCCAACCGTTGGAGCAAGGGATTCATTTTCGCTCCTCTTGGAGCGGCGCTAGGTGCCCTCGGTCTTGTTTTGGCTCGGAGAGCCAATGGGAAGGAGGAAAAGTGACATGAAGCGGACTCACTTGAGGGACGCCATGGTGAGAAGACACGAGACAGTGGAGCTCCTGGAGCACTGGATATTCGCCATCTCTGGACTGGCGCTTCTATTCTCCGGATTCGGCGAGCTTCCCATGTACAAGAGGTACATGGTCACGGAGATTCCCTTCATGGGTTGGGCTGGAGACTTCCACATTCAGCTCAAGATACACTACATAGCGGCAATCGCCTTTGTGGGAATCTTGGTCTTCCACGTGATTTACCACGGGCTTCTGGGCCACAGGGCCCTTTTGCCCAAAAAGGGGGATATTTCGGGCTCGGTCAAGACCATACTCGCGATGTTCGGGATTGGCGAAGAGCCCAAGGCTGAGAAATTCCTCCCGGAGCAGCGCCTGGCTTACGCGTATCTTGGGGCGATCTCTCTCATCCTGGTTCTTACGGGTATCATAAAAGTGGTCAAGAACTTGGACGGGGTTTTTCTCCCCCCAGCCTTGATCACTGCCTCAACCCTGATCCACACTTTCGCCACAATGTTCTTTCTCCTGGGTGTGCTGCTCCATTTCGGAGCCCTTCTGGTCAAGGCCAACAGACCCCTTCTCAGGGCGATATTCACGGGCTGGGTGAGGGAGGACTATGCGAGGGAGCGCCACGAGCTTTGGTGGGATTCCCTCACGGAACCTCACCGTGGCCCAGGCCCATCTCCTTCCAGTCTCCAGGAGGAGAGCCGAGGTAATGTTTGTGAAGCCTCCAATACAGTCCCCGAGACCCAAGGAGCTGCAAGTGAGTGCCTTCCTCCACTATCTTTCCCCGATGGAGGACGAGGATCTTGTCAGCCCTCCTGACCGTGGATAACCTGTGGGCTATGATGATGCAGGTCCTTCCCCTGGTGAGGCGTTCCATGGCCCTCATCAAGAGCGACTCCGTGAAGGGGTCCACAGCCGATGTGGCCTCGTCCAGGACGAGTATTTTGGGATCGTAAAGAAGGGCTCTCAAGAAGGCCAGAAGCTGTCTCTGCCCCAGGGACAGATTCTGGCCCCTTTCATCCAGCATGGTCTCGTAACCACGCGGAAGCCCCTTGATCCATTCCCCTATCCCCATCTCCCGAGCCACCTCTTCCACATCCTCGAGGCGACCGTGTCTCCGCCAAAAGGTGACATTTTCGAGGAGTGTTCCCCTGAAGAGGAACACATCTTGGGGTATCACTGCCACATGCATTCTCAATGCATCGAGGGGCCAGGCTCTGATATCCAGTCCGTCTACCAAGATCTCCCCCTTTTGGGGCTCGTAGAGGCGATTGAAGAGCCCGATGAGGGAGCTCTTGCCGGCCCCCGTTGCGCCCACGAGGGCGACTACCTGAGAGGCTTCCACCCGGAAGTCCACTCCCCTCAGGACCCACTCACCAGGCTTGTACGCGAACCAAAGGTCCCTCGCCAAAATCTCTCCTCTTCCCCCGGGGGGCTGCCCGAGGCGAGGGGATGGAACCTCCTGGGGACGAAGATCCAATACCTCGAAGACCCTCTCGGATGCCGCCATAGCGGCCTGGAGGAGATTGTACTTTTCCGCCAGGTCCCTCACGGGCTGGAAAAACCGTTTCATGTACTGAATGAATGCCACGAGGACCCCGAGCTCTATCTGGCCCTGGAGGGCCCTGCCCCCTCCATAAAGCAAGATGGTCCCAAGGGCCAAGGCTCCCATCACCTCGACGAAGGGAAAGAAGATGGAGGTGTACTTTATGGAGCGAATGTGCTGGTCCCTCATTGCCATGTTCAGGTTCTTGAACCTCTTTCCGTTCCTTTCCTCGAGGCCCAAAAGCTGCACCGTTCGAATACCGCTCAGGTTCTCCTGGAGAAAGGCATTTACCTTGGCGACAGTGCTTCTCAATTCCCTATACGCCCTTCTCGCCTTTCTCCTGTAGATGAGTGTCGCAAGGGCAAGGGGAGGAACCACAGCCAGTGTAACCAGTGCCAGTCTCAGGTCTAGCCAGAAGAGGGCGGCCACTATGGCTAGAAGGGCCAGTATATCGCCTATGACCACAATGACCCCCTGCGTGAAGAGCTCCTGGATGGCCTCCACATCGCTCACAGCCCTGCTCACCGAGGTGCCGACAGGGGTCTTGTCGTGCCAGGAGGCAGGCAGTCTGAGAAGATGGCCAAATATCTGGAGTCTCAGCCCCATTATGGCCTTCTGACCCGTGAGCTGGAGAAAATACACCCTCAGGAACTGGGTGATAGCTCCTGCCCCGGAGCACCCCAAGTAGAGAAGCACAACCGTCCAAAGGCCCTCGAGGTCTCCCTTGGCGATGTGTTCGTCGATGGCCACTTTGGTGAGATAGGGCCCTAAAGCATCCAGCACTGCGTCCAGGGCCATGACCGTGAGGGAAATGAGCCCAAGCCATCCGTAGGGTCTGAGATACCAGAGGAGCCTCAGTGCGAGCCCGAGATCGTACTCGACCCTCTCCTCATCTCCTCCTAAGGGGAAACTTGGGGAAACGTGCGCCCTCGTGGCCCTCATCCCTCCCTTATCCTCCGAAAAGCTCCAAGATTTCCTGCCTGATGGCCAAGTCTCGGAGGTAACTCCCCCCTTTGAGGAGCTCTCTGGGTTCGCCTTCCTCGGAGACCCTTCCCTTGTCCATGACGATGACCCAATGGGCCCTGGAGAGGGTGGAGAGCCTCTGGGAGACCAAGACAATGGTCCTCCCCTTGAAGGCAGTGAGGATGTAATCCAGAATGGCGCTTTCTGTCTCTGGGTCCAAATGGGAGAAAGGGTCGTCAAGGAGGAGAATCGAGGGATTCATTGCCAAGGCTCTGGCGAGAGCCAATCTCTGGCGCTGTCCTCCCGATAGAGTGACTCCCCTCTCTCCCACTATGGTCTCCCAGCCATTGGGGAACGCGGAGATATCCCTCCATAGAGCCGTCATCTTGGCCAGATCCTCTAGGTAAGACCTGGGGGGCTTCCCGTCCCAAGGGAAGAGATTTTCCTCTATGGTCTCGGAAAAGAGGAAGGGCTCCTGCTCCACCATGGCGATCCTCTTTCTCAGCTCCTCCAGCTTGAGCTCCTTGAGATCAACTCCTCCCAGGAGAATCTTCCCTCTATCGGGGTCGTGGATCCTCGCTGCGAGGCTCAATAGGGTGCTCTTTCCTGAGCCCACTGGGCCTGTGATCCCTACTACCGCTCCCTCTGGCCAGGTGAGGCTCACGCCCTCTATGGCCCAAGAGGCGGAATCGGGATATTTGAAGCTCACATCCCTGAACTCCACATCCATGGAAAGCCCCTTCAATGGAAGGTAGCCCCTCGGCATGATGGGGTGGCTATCCAGGATCTCCCTCACCCTTTGCCAAGAGGCCCTGGATCTCTGTATGAGATTGGTCATGAACCCCAGGGACATCATGGGCCAGGAAAGCATGGCCAAGTAAGCGCTGAAGCCAACGAACTCTCCGAGGGTGAGCTCACCCTGGGCCACTGCTTTTCCTCCTGTGCCAAGCACTATCACCGAGGCGAGGGCCGTGATAAAGCCCAAAAGCCCGTAAAAGGCCCCCCTTGTCCCAGCAAGCCCCATCTGGCTCTCCATGTATCTGGAGCAAGCTTCCTCATAAGCATTCAACCTCAGCTCCTCCATGGTATAGGTTTTCACCACCTTGACGCCTGATATGGTTTCCTGGACCAGCTCCGTGAGGGAAGCTAGCTCCCTCTGCACCTCCAGGGAACGCATCTTCACCTTTTTTCCCAAGTGCATGAATACCAAGGAGAGAAACGGCAGGGGAATCAGCGCCACGAGGGTGAGCTTCGCGCTTATGAGGAGCATTAGGGCGATGCAGCTCCCTATGGTGATGGAACTGTCGACAATGAGAAGACCCGCAAAAGCGACCATCTCCTGTATGGCCACAAGATCGTTGGAGCATCGAGACATGAGGTCGCCCACTGTGTGTCTCGCATAAAAGGGTGTGTCGAGCTTGAGCAAATGGTCCAGGAGCTTTCCCCTCAAATCGCATTCCAAGTTCCTCGCCACCCCGAAAAGGGCTGTTCTCCACAGAAAGCGAAAGCAAGCCTGAAACAAGGCCAAAGCCAGGATAAGGGATGCCAAGGGCAGGATCTGGGAGAGGTTTTCCCGAGCGGAAATGAGATCTATGGCATCCTTTGTTATCCAAGGTGGGACTAGAGCGAGAAGATCCGCTGCGATCAAGGAGAGAAGACCCAGCAGAATCTTCCTCTTTTGGGCCTTCAGAGAGCTGAGGATGAAGGAGGTGGCCTCGCCACTGGGAGAGGGCCGACTCAGCCTGGAGGAAAGGTCACGGAGTTTCGGGATCATCTCCGACAACCGCCAATATGGCATCCGAGGCTCCATGAACCCGGCTCGAGGTCTCCCTCACAGTCAAAAGCACATCTGCCAAATGGAGGCCGCCATCTCGCCCCCTGAAATAATAAGGGCACATCCTAGTATAACCCATCATCCTCTTGATGGCCCCGGAGGAAGGATCCCAATAGACCCAGGGGGTCGGGGTAGATCTCACCTCTTTCTGGAGGATCCAGTCCCCCTCTCCTTTGGCCCTCTTGCAAGCTGCCTCCCACTGTCGGGAACTGAGCTTTCTCCCATGAAAGAGACCCTTGCACTCCCAAGATCTCCCTTTCTTGAGATAGTAGCTCCGGGAAGATCCAGAAAGGCCCATCACTTGGGCGAGCCTCTCTCTGGTGGCCTTCCAGGTAGGGGGGATCATCTCCTGGAGGCTTTTCCATTCTCCTTCCGTGAGATGATCTCCCAAGAGCTCCTCTGCCCTGTCCTCATGGACAAGGGCCAAGAGCCTTTTGTCCTCGAAGAAGTCCTTCCAGGGATTGATGAGGATCACTCTTCCCTGGAGAACGGCCCTGAGAACCCTCTTTCCGTGTTCCGTCTTGAGGGCTCCGGGTGCCCTGAAAAGCCTGTGAATGACCCCTATCCCAGTGTCCCCCAGTCTCACCCCAGAGGGGCCCTCCTCCAGAAGGAAAAGAGGGGCCACTATCATCCTCCAGGTGCTGAGATGCCTCGCAAGGCACAGATGCTCGTGCCTGTAATGGGAATTTCTCGCGCCGAGGGTGGCAACCACCTTGGGAAGATCATCCCTTTTGGGGATGGCCTCCAGGGCCTCCTCGTAAGCCTTGGCAATGCCAGGAAGGAGGGGGTGAGGCCCGTAAGCTGTCCTGAGGGCCTGTGTTATCCCGAGACCGCCCATAACGACTTGAATCTCCACAAGCTTTGGCACCTTCCCCTCTTCTAGCACGAGATCCACTCTCAGCATTTTCAAGGGCTCATCCTTCTGGGCCCTGAGGAGAAGCTCCTCCTCGCTCGATGATGGAAACCCCAAGAAATCCCTCAAGAAAGAGGAAGTCTCTAACTTCCTCTCCACTCCCTGGAGGAACTTGTCCAGAATCTGCCCCATCCTCGAGAGCTCGTGGAGGAGAGCCTTCTCCAAGACAGGTGCCCGTGGGACAACCCTCCAGTTGACCCTCCCCAGTGCCTTGAAAAAGGCTCCTTGTTCCACCAACGAGGAGTAACGAAGGCGCGCCAAGAGGAGATCCCCAGAGGCCCCTTCGGGGACCATGGCTCGGGCCTTGCCCACTGCCTGGGGAATCTCGTCCCTGTCATGGTAAAGGTAGTCGGGAAGGCACTCTTCCAGGCTCCTCACATCCACCTCCAAATGGACCTTTGAAGGACGTTTCGTTGAGGCCCGCTCCCGTCAGATTTCCCTCTTCCAAGAGAAGCCTTGACCCAGATGGGCCTTTTGTTTGCCGAGGGCGAAAGCCCTCTTCTCCGGTAAGCAGCCGAAAACAGCCCCTGGGCCTTTCCCCGGAAGGCTTCTCAGGCCAGATCGGCCCCCTGGAAGGCCGGGCTCCGCACGCCCGTAATGTCGACATCACGCCAACCGAAATGTTGTCTCTTTTTGGCCACCAACCTTTCGTTCGCCCGTCCGTAATCATGAGACGCCCCGGCTTGCGCCCGGCCTTGCCAGGCGGACGCACAGAGTGCGTCCCTCCGAGAAAACCGCCCCTTGCGTCATCTCCGGGCCTTCCTCCGCAAGGCCATCTCGCCTTGGCTCGCCCCCGCGGAGGGGCGGGCTCCGCACGCCCGTAAAAGCGGCCCGGGCGCAACCGAGGCGTGTCCCCGCTAAGGGCGCGGCCGGCGCTTACTTCTCGGTGATCATGCCATACCCCGGCTTGCGCCCGGCCTTGCCACGCGGACGCGCAGAGCGCGTCCCTCCGAGAAAACCGCCTTTCGCGCGATCCCCGGGCCTTTCTCCGGAAGGCCATCTCGCCTTGGACAGCCCACCCGCGGAGGGGCGGGCTCCGCACGCCCGTAAAGGAAGGCCCCCGCCTCACCGAGGCATATCCCCGCTAGGCCCCCCCGTTCGGCTACGCATCGGGGCGCAACCAAATGCCTTGGCATCCGTCCGGCCTTGCCAGGCGGACGCACAGAGTGCGTCCCTCCGAGAAAACCGCCCATCGCGCGATCCCCGGGCCTTCCTCCGGAAGGCCGTCTCGCCCTTGGCTCGCCCCCGGGGAGGGGCGGGCTCCGCACGCCCGCAAACGACCTTCCCCATCCCTTGACCCCTCCTCGAGGCGCCTTTATCATGGGGCCAAATTTCCACCAAGGCAAGCCAAAGGAGCCCCAGGGTGAGCCCTATGATGGGGACCGCTGAAAAGATGATCCATCTGAAGAGGGTGCCCCTCTTCGCCGACCTCCAGACCAGGGAGCTCGCAGCGATAGCCTCCATAGCGGTCCACGATACCTACTCCCCCGGCACCACCATAATAGTGGAGGGCGAGCCTGGAGAGTCCCTTTTCCTGATTTTGAGAGGCAAGGTGTCAGTGATAAAGGGTTTGGGCACCCCTCAAGAACTATTTTTGGCAGAGCTCGGGCCCGGTGAGTTCTTCGGGGAGATGTCCTTGTTCGACAGGGAGCCCAGGTCTGCATCTGTCCTGGCCGTGGAAGAGACCGAGGTCCTGGAACTGGACAAGTTCCAGTTCGAGGAGATCATGAGGCAATTTCCCAAAATTGCCATCCAAGCCTGCAGGGTTCTCTGCGGAAGATTGAGGGAACTCCAGGAAAAGCTCAGAAAGGGAGGGAGCATCCAGGCCAGCCATGCCTCTCGAGCTCCCTGAGCCAGAGCTCGAGATTCAGGATACTCCAAAGAAGCCAATCACAGGGCCTCAAAACCCCTTTGATCCTCAAATCCAACTCATGGACGATCTCGGATCTGTAAATGGGCCTTCTCAGGGTCCTCGGCTCCAGGAGCACCTCCCTCAGGCCGGAGATGGATGGCTCCGAGGAGTCCCTGATCCATGTCCTCACGGGGAATGTGAATCCTACCTTCCTTCTGGATGGTATATCCTCTCCCAAAGCTCGGAGGCAAAGGTCCTTGAGGGGACTTTTGCTCCTGCCCGGTTTGTTCTTCTTGTCCCAAGGGGTCGATGCGGCAAATTGGAGAAACCTTCTGTGGAGGAAAGGCATCTTCACCTCCACTCCATGAGCCGAGGCAACCACGGAGGCCCTCTCCAAGAGCCTTCTGCCAACCGTCCTCACATGATACAGGAGGGCTACATCCCTGATCGTTCCGTGGGGGATGGTCTCCATGCAATCTGACCAGGTGGCGAATCTGGCTGAAAGATCCAGGGGCACCTCCAATATCTCCTCTATCTTCCTCGGGTCGTTGAGAAGATGGGCCTTGGGCCTTACGGCCTTGGATACCAGGTTCTCTGGGCCAAGGGAAGATGCTTCCTCGAGCTCCCTGAGCTCCTCCTCCTTGTGGCCTCCAGAAGTCCAGCTGTCGCACCCTTCTCCAGAAAACCAACAAAGGAGATCCCTCTTTGCCGCTTCCTCGCACATGAGCCACCACGGAATCTGATTGGTGCTCACCATGGGCATGAGAGAGGAACTTATCGCCTCCTTCCACGCAGATGAGAATCGAGAAGGCTCGAGCACGATGGGAGTCCAGGAGATTCCGAGCTGAGCGCTCAGGGCCTGTGCTTGCGGTCCCTCATCATAACGGTACCCGGGGCATGTGACTGTGAGGGCCTCTATCTCCTCGAGCCCCAATTCCTTCAAACCCCAGGCGATCAATGAAGAATCCACACCCGAGGAGAGGAAGATTCCCACCCTTCCATCCAATTCCGAGATCATGGCCTCGAGGGCCCCCAGGAGGGCCTCCCTGGGATCCCCTATTGCTTCTTTTCTGATCCCTTGGAGCCATCCTGACCAGAGGCTTTCCTCCTCTACCCTCTTCACCCCCAACCTTCCCTTGAAGAGGGTTCCGGGAGGGACGGACTTCACCCCCTTGAACAAGGTGTTGGAGCCAGCCACATCCTGGAATACCAGATACTCCGGTATTGCGGCCCAGTTGGGCTCAGGATGAATCCCCTTAAGCTCCAAGACATCTCTGGCCGTGTCTGCGAAGGCCAAGGATTGCCCATCATCTGACCAGTAAAGGGGTCTTGCCTCATCTGGAGATCTGGCAAGAAGCCAGGTCCCACTTCTCGAATCCAGGAAGAAAAACCTGAAAGGCTCTCTTATATCCTCGAGAAGGGCCTTTTGCCCTCTTCCTAGGCCGTCCAAGAGGTGCTCGAGAGGAAAATCTCCTTTCTGAGGCTTGCCCTCCGAGCACCTTCCGAGCTCATCAGAGACCAGGATCCCTTGGCCCTTCTTGTAGGCGGGCTCCAGGTGGAGTCCCTCTTTTCTCAGCCTAGGATATAGAATCCCTCCTTCTTTTTGGTCCTCCCATTTTTCTCGGAGTGCCAGTTTCCCCAACACTCTCTCGTGAAGGAGCCCTTTCATGGGATCTCCCCCAAGGCCTCCTCTATCTTGTCCAGGGCCAGACCCATCTCCTCCTGGGACATGGACAGAGGCGGAAGGAGCCTGACCACGTTTCGATATAGCCCACCTGAGATCACCATAACCCCCTTCTCCCTGCACTTTTGCACGAGCCTCCTAGCCAGAGAGGGAGAGGCCGTCTTCTTCTCCCTGTCCTCCACGAGTTCGAGGCCCCACATGGCCCCCCTTCCCCTCACATCTCCGAGCCACTCCACTTTGGCTCTCCAGATCTCCGTCCTTTTGGAGATCCAATCCTCTATCCTCTTTGGAGCATCCGGGACCATGCCCCCCTCCAGGATCTCCAATAGCCTGCATCCGGCTGCGCACCCCAGGGGGTTCCCCCCGAAGGTGCTACCGAAGCCGCTTGGCGGGACGGAATCCATGACCTCCCCTCTTCCCACGACCGCTGCGAGGGGGATCCCACCCCCCAGGGCCTTCCCCAGGATCATTATGTCGGCCTCCACACCCTCGCCCTCGATGGCGAACAGGGGCCCTGTTCTTCCTAGTCCAGTTTGGACCTCATCCACTATCAAGAGGATGCCATTTTCTCTGCAAACTTGCCCGAGCCATGGGATGAAGCCTGAGGGTGGAACCACGACCCCACCTTCCCCCTGGATGGGCTCCACGACCACCGCGGCCACCTCTTCCGGCGGTCTTTCCACCAAGAAGAACCTCTCTAGCCCCTCCCTGCAGATCTGGGCACACCCCTCGGGAGATCTCCCCCACGGACACCTGTAGCAATAGGGAAAGGGGATGTGATAGACATCTTGTGCCAAGGGCTGCCCGCCTTTCCTGTAAGGCTTGGCCCTCCCAGTCAAGGTGGAGGTCAAATGGGTCCTTCCGTGGTATCCTCCATGGAATCCCACAACGGCTGGCCTCCCCGTCGCCGCCCTGGCAACCCTTATGGCCCACTCCACGGCCTCCGCTCCTGAATTGCACAGGAACACCTTGGCCCCCTTTTCCATGGGCACGGCTCTCGATATCCTCCCGCAGAGTTCCAGATAGGGTCTGTGAAGGATCACATGGGAGCACTGGTGGACGAGTCTCTGGGCCTGATGCGAGATGGCCTCCCAGATCCTGGGATCCCCATGGCCCAATGGCAATACCCCGAGGCCGCTTGTGAGATCCAAGAGGGTCTCCCCCTCTTGGGTCTTGAGGAATGGGCCCCTGGCTTCAACTGCTATTCCACGGTGAAAAGTGTAGAGGCCTTTGGGAATGAGGTTCGAGATCATGAGCCCTCCCTTGGACTCGATGGTCACCCTCTTGGGTCAGGAGAAACGTGGTGGCAGATCCCATATGGGCGTTTATGGGCTCGTGAGGGGATGTCCCGGAGCCCACCCTCACGAAGGCCGATCCTCCGAAAAGGCTCACCACAAAGGGGAAGTTTCCGGCCTTGAGTTCTCCCCGGCTGAATACTCCGAAAAATCCTTTTGCTGGATCCACCCTCCTCTGGGCAATCCATCTGTTGGGCTCCTCCTCTATGAGCTGAGGAAGCCTCCTTCCCACCTCTTGCGGTGCCATTATCACATGGCGGCCCGAAAAGGACATCCTCCTCTTGAGCACAAAGGATCCCCCCCTGAGGATCTCCTCGTAGAGCGAAGGATCCGACTGGGGAAGGTCTCCTCTCAGGATATGGGTCTCTGGAATCACATCTCGGAGTCGGGGGAATTCCTTTCTCAAGAGAGGGAGAAGCCCCTTGTCCTGGAAAAATGTGGAAGCTAGGGGGTTGACCATGCAGAGGGCTGACCCCTCGAGTGCTCTCCAGAGGCTCCTTGCCCCATGGGCCTCTTCGGGAAAATTTTCTGGCTCCAATAGTCGGAGCTTGAAGCTCTGGGTCGAGAATTTCCTGAACAGGAGATCGATGGGATCCCCCCTAAGGTGTAGCTTTCCGTCTCTGAAGTCGAGCTCTCCAAGCTCTCCCACAGATGTTTCCAAGCCCATGGCCCTGTAATAGTCGGCTATGCCCCTGCATTCCGGAAGCATGAACCATCTTTGGGCTTTGGAAGTCACCAGGGCAATCCTGGGCTTCTCTGGAAAATGAGGCCGGCCTTCCCTGAACTCCTCGTAGCATCCCAGGATCGTCTCCAGCGACTCCCCTCTAGGGTCTAGGAAAATCCCCGTGGGGCTTTGACGAGATGCCCTGAAATAGGCATCTGCAACTATTGCAGGATCGAGCTCCCCTCCAGGACAGCCACAATTCACCTCCAGAAGGAAGACCCTTCCCTCGCTATCCAGTGCCAGGTCGGATCTCAGGATGGGAAGGAGGCTCTTGTATCCATGGTCCATGAGGAGAAATTCCATATCCAACGGGGTCCGCAAAGCCAGAAGCTCCTCGCAGAGATTGCGTTTGCGCCTCATCTCCCTTGCGAGCAAATCTAGGGAATCCTTTACATCCCTGTGGACCTGCAGCATCTTCGTGTAAAGGTCTCCTTCGAGAAAAAGGGGGGTTGAAAACGAGTATATTTCCTCGGGAGAGCTTCCATGAGATCTGAAGTTCCCATCCCGGATGAGAATCTCGGCCATCTCCAGAAGAAGGCTTTCCATCTTTCTCACTTGGGCTGAACCTTCCATTTCACTGCTTTCCTGAGGTCTTCCACATCTTCCCTCACTTGGTCCTCGTCACCCGAGCACAGCACGACGAAAAGGCCGCACCTGAACCCGTCCTTCGCGAGCCCTACCTCATCTCCTTTCCTCGATCTCAGGACCATCCTCTGGAAAGATGGTAACCTGGAGATTCTATCGAGCCCATCCAACTCGAGGAGCACCCCCCTTTCTGGCGGAAAAAGCTCCACAACAGCCACCTCCTTGCGCCATCTGGGCTCCCATGTAGGATCCTTCCCAGTGGCCAATTCCAGGTTCATGAGGTCCAAGGAACATCCCCATGCGAGCTCCATCATCTCCGACCTGTATCCACCTACTCTGGGTGCGGCATCCAGCACTTTGACCTCGTCCCTCGAGATGACTAGATCCACATGAAGGGGGGTCAACTGGAGATCCAGGGCTCGAACGAGGCCCAGGACCGCCCTCTGGAGAAGCCTTTCCTCCTCTCCATCTACCTTTGCCTGGGCCCACCTCACTGCCACATGCATATCATCGTAGCCCCATTGCTCAGCTATTGTGAGCTGGACAGGGGGGGTGAAGATCACCTTCCCGCTCCCTCCCACCATGGCATCGATGGAGAAATGTCTCCCCGAGAGCTTCTCCTCCGCGAGGAATGTCCTCTCCAATTGGACCCCGTGGCGACCTTCCGCTTCCTCGATGGAAAGGAGGATTCTTCTTCGAGCGATCTGGAATTCCTTGTCATCCCGACAGGAGAACATGAGTTGGCTCTTGAAGAAATTCCTCGGTTTGAGGACAAAGGGGAAACGGGCCGGCCCCTTTCCCTCCCTGAGGTCCACTTCCTCGAACTCTGGGTTCAGCCAAGGGGCCTTCTTCTGGAGAAAGAGCCTGAGGGAGAGCTTGTCCCTCAATGTCTTGGCTTGCCATAGGGTCACCCCCGGCCTTCCAAGCGCCTGGTTCAGTATGGCATGCTCGAGGACCCTCCTTTCCCTTCGGTTTATCACCCCGGCTACCCTGTTTCTCTTGTCCCAATTGAGGGCCCATGTCTCGAGAGACCACGGATCCTTGGGATCGTATTCCACCAAATGATCTATCTCCTCTGGCCTGGAGATCTTTTCTCCAGGCTCCATGAGGCAAGCGCTCTCGTAGCCCATGGAAGATAGGTTTCTCGCAAGCCTCTGGACGCCTGTGAAAAGCAAAATGGGCCTTTCCATCTTCACTGGCCTTGCTCCAGTCCCATCTCCCTGTAAGCCCACCTCACGATCTCCGAGATCTCCTGAGCAAGGCCTCCACGGGACTCGTCCACGACCTCTCTGAAGAAGACCATCCTCACGACTCTCTCCAGGCCATCTGCCTCACCCAGTGGGTATCCAGGAGGGGGAGGGCCATCCACTATCAAGAACTCTTCCCTGTCCAGGGGGCATTTGGTGAGGGGCAAAATGCCCCCCACTCTCCTGGGCACCCCTTTTTGGGGCAGTGAGTATCTTCCCGAAAGAAGGCCCTTCGCAACCCTCTTCGCCTTTGGCTCTCTGTGAAACAGGATCAATTGGGAAGAGGGCGGAAGGCTTCTATCCCAAGATCGAGCAAGACTTCTAGGGAGCACCCTCGGGGGATGTGGGGCAAAGGACAGGAGGTGGAAGGCTTCGATGGGCGGGACCCCAGAGGCCAGCTCCAAGAGGGTGAGGGTGGGAAAGGCTCCAGTGTACCTGGGGTTGCACTCGAGAAGAAGAAGCTCTCCACTGCTTTTGTCCCAGATGAAATCCAGGCCGAATATTCCCCTGTAGCCTTCCTGAGCCATGGCTTCTCCGAGGGAGGTGGAGATGGCCCTCGCCTTCCCTTCCAGGCCTTGGGATCCAGGGATTCCGAGGCCCCATTGGTGGCCGCAAAATCTCCCTATCCCTCCTTCTGGGAGGAGCTCCTCGAGGTCCACAAGTTGCAATTGGAGGGGCGATAGCATCAAACCCCACGGGCTCACGCACACCTCCATGCTGAGAGAGAGACCCTCTATCCAAGGAGAGATCATGAGGGTTCTCGATTTTTGAGGCTCCTTGGGGAAAAAAGAGGAAGGTATCCTCACTGAGTCAGAGGGCTCTCTCAGAAGGAAGCTGGCCCTCCCACCTCCTCTCGGAAAATCTGGAACCTGGACAATGAGCCAGGAGCCCCACCTTTTCATCAGCTTGGAACACAGAGAAGGAGTGAAGTCCGACGCATCCACGAGAATGAATTCCACAGTGGGAAGCCCCATTTGTTTGGCCCTCTCCCTGAAAGAGGCCTTGTTCTCCCAAGCCTCCCAGATTTCAGGAGGATTTGCCATGGCAAGCCATCCCATCTTCGTGACAATTTGCCTTATGGCCTGCGTCTGGCGATACAGGACAAGGCGACTGCCGGGAGGTGGGAGAATGCCCCTCTCTTGGAGGGCGGCATTTCCCAGGATCCCCAAGGTGTCCCTGGGATGATCCATGTGGGGGAAGAGCTCCTGGAAGCAAAGGACATTTGCCCATGGGCGGATCTCCTCGATGTCGGCTGTGCGCATTGCGCATATTATGCCATAGTCATCGAGCATGAGGCCGGGGCCGAGCCTGGGATAGGCCCTCTCGCCAATGCCGAATATGGGCCCATCCTGGAAGGACTCCTTCAGAAGGTGCCTCAACTCCTCTTCCCACATCCAGGGGACCTCTTATCCGTAATGGAGGAAGCAAGCGGAGTAATGGTCCTTTTCCACTTCCGCAAGGGGGGCTTCTTTTTCCATGCATCGGGATGTGCAATCCGGGCACCTGGAATAGAATGGACAGGCTGCCTCCTTGGGCGCCAGGAACGAGTCCACGGGACATGCTGGCGGCGGTAGCTCCTCTTTCCTCCTGTCCACTGTTGGGACTGCCCTGAGAAGGGCTTTGGTATAAGGATGAAGGGGATTTTCTATGACGAGGTCCGTTGGGCCCTGTTCCATTATCCTGCCATTGTAGATCACGCATATGCGGTCTGCGAGGTAGCGGGCAGAGGCCAGATCATGAGTGATGAAGAGGAGCGTGAGGGAATGTCGCTCTTTCAGCTCCAGGAGCATATTGAGAAGCTGGGCCTGGATGGATGCATCCAGCATGGATACTGGCTCGTCTGCGACGACTAGCTGGGGCTCCAGGATCATTGCCCTAGCTATGGCCACCCTCTGCCTCTGACCACCGCTCAACTGGTGGGGATAGCGGAACATGAAATCCCTGGCTGGCCTGAGTCCCACCTCTTCCAAGGCCTCCACCACCCTTTGTTCCCTGTCCTCGTGTGAGCCCCACCTTTGGACCACGAGGGGCTCGACCACTGTCTGAAAAACCGTCAGCTGTGGATTCAGGGACTGGTATGGATCCTGGAATATCATCTGAACCCTGCGCCTGAACTCCCTGAGAGAACGACCCCTCAGGGTTGCCAGGTCCTGTCCTTGGAAAAGCACTCGACCCGAGCTCGGGCTCTCCAGGTGGACGAGGAGCCTACCGCATGTGGTCTTCCCGCTTCCGCTCTCTCCCACAAGGGCGAAGATCTCCCCCTTTTGAATCGCGAAGGACACCCCATCGAGGGCCCTGACCTCTCCCCTTGACCTCCGCAGGAGGGACTGGGTGGCCCTGTACACCTTGACCACCTCATCGAAGACCACCATTGGCTCTCTCTCCTCCCTCTCCATGGGGACTACCTCAGACCTCCCCTTTGTGGCAGAGAACCCAATGTCCTTCCTTGGCCTGGATCCAAGGGGGTCTCTCTGTGGGGCACGATGCCCCCTTGTCCGGGCACCTGGGACAGAACCTGCACCCTGGAGGCGGATCCATGAGATTGGGCGGCTCTCCGGGTATGGGCTCCAGCTTGGTCTTGGGCCCCCTCAATTTGGGGTAGGATCTCATGAGCCCCCTCGTGTAGGGGTGGAGAGGACGGTCCAGTATCTCGTCTGTGTCGCCGAGTTCCACCATCTGACCGGCGTACATGACCCCCATTCGGTCGCAGGACCTAGCTATCACGGATATGTCGTGAGAGATGTAGAGAATGGCTAACCCCATCTCCAACTGGAGTCTTCTCAATTGTCCCAGGATCTGGTCCGCTACCATGACATCCAAGGCTGTCGTGGGCTCATCAGCTATGAGCATAGTTGGATTGCAGGCCAGGGCCATGGCGATCACTGCCCTCTGCCTCATCCCTCCGCTGAACTGATGAGGGTAATCCTTCATGCGTCTCGGGTCCAGACCCACCATAGCGCATAGCTCCTCGAGCCTTCTCTGGGCCTCTTTCTCGGATAGCTCTCCGTCGTGGGCCATCATGGCCTCGAGGATCTGATCTCCGACCCTATGGACTGGATTGAGGGCATTCATGGCAGCCTGGAATACCATGGCTATCCTCTTCCATCGGATGGTCCTCATCTCCTCGGCATCGAGAAGGAGCAGGTCTCTCCCCTCGAGGAGTATCTTGCCCTCCACCACCTGGGCATTGGAAGGAAGAAGCCCCATTATGGCCATGGCCACTGTGGTCTTGCCACAGCCCGACTCCCCCACTATCCCGAGGGCCTCTGCCTGCCTGAGCTCCCAGGAGATTCCCTCGACCGCATGAACCCTTCCCCTGGATGTGAGATATTGGACCGTAAGATCCTTCACTTCCAGCACGTTCACTGTTCCAGAACCTCTTTCCGAAGTCTAGGGTTCAGTACCTCGTCCATGGCCCTACCGATCAAGTAGAAGGCGAGGGTTATGAGGGAGATACAGATGCCCGGGGGAAGAAGCCAATAGGGGGCCTTGAACATGTGGCCTGTCTTCCACACCCACTGGAGCATCATTCCCCAGGAGACTGTGGACGGATCGCCGAATCCCAAGAACGAGAGGGAGGCCTCTATGAGAATCGCCGATGTGACCCCGAAAGTCATGTAAAGGAACGACAGGGGCAACACATTGGGCAACATGTGGCGGAACATGATCCTCGTATGGGATGCTCCCGCAACACGTGCTGCCTCGACATAGGGACGCACCTTCAGTGAAAGGGTCTGGGATCTTATGATCCTCGATACTCCCGCCCATTTGAGAAGGGCTATTATGAGGACCAGGTTCCATATGGATAGCTGACCCGCAACCGAAGACAGGATCAGTATCACGAGGAGGCCTGGAAGCACCATGACTATGTCCGCAAGCCGCATGAGGAGGGTATCCACGATCCCGCCAAAATATCCCGCAACCATTCCAACCATGGTTCCAATGGCCACAGCCATGAACGCAGCCGAGACCCCTATGAGGAGTGCGACCCTGGCTCCCGTGAGGAGCTGGGACAAGATATCCCTTCCCATGAAGTCTGTCCCCAGCAGGTGCCTGGCAGACGGCCCAACGGATGTATCTATCTCGGGGTCAACGCCGCTCATGGGATGGTACATGGGGTCCAAAAGGGGAGGTATGAAGCTCGCGAGGGCCATGAGGCCAAAGAGGACAAGGAGGCCGAGCCCGCCCATTCCCATGGGGTTTTTCCTATAGATGGCCCAATTCTCCCCCAGATGCCTGAGAAAGTGGGCCCGACCACCAAGGGACCTCTCTTTTCCTATTTCTCTCGAAGAGGCCATCCCTCTCCCCGCACCTCAGTACCTTATTCTCGGGTCCAAGTAAGCGTAAATCACGTCCACAACCAAGTTCGCAACCAGAACGAATGCCGCTATGAAGAGGAATGCCGCCTGGGCCAGGGGATAATCCCCGTGGGCCACAGATGCAACCAGCTCCCTTCCCAGGCCAGGCCAAGAGAATATCGTCTCGGTGAGCGCCCCTCCGTTTATGGAAAAGGCCAGACTCAGGCCCAGGCTCGTGACCACTGGCAAGGAGGCATTGGGGGCTGCATGGCGGTTCCTTATCACCTTTTCGGGAAGACCCTTGGCCCTTGCCGTGAGGATGTAGTCCTCCCTCAGGGTCTCGAGCATGGTGGTCCTCATGACCAGCATGTACCCTCCGAAATGGGTGAGGAAGAGAACACCCATGGGCAGAGCCATGTGGTGAAGCACATCCAGAAACTTGGCAAGGAAGCCAGATTCAGGGTCCAGCCAGATCTCGGGGGATATCATCCCGCTCAGGGGGAACCAGCCGAGTTTGTAGCCAAATACCCATACGAGGAGCAAAGCTAGCCAAGGCAGGAAGAAAGTGTGAGTCAGAAGGCCCAAGAAGCTCATGCCAGAATCCAGAAGGCTTCCCCTGTACCATGCCAAGATCTTGCCCAGGGAGATCCCGGCCAGGGCGTAGAGGATCGTGGCTGTGGTGAAGAGGAGGGCAGTTTTGGGAAGCCTATCTCCGAGGATCTCCACAACCGGCTGTCTATAGTGGAACGAGATCCCGAACTCTCCCCTGATGAAGTTCCAGAGGTAGAGGAGATACTGCCTGTGCAGGGGCTCATCCAATCCGAATTGAGCCTTGAGGATCTGGATCTCCTCCTCGCTCATGAGGGAGTCTGCCACAACCGAGAGGGGATCGCTCGGTGCTAGCCTAAATAGCACGAATAGAAGGGTGAGGATTATCCAAAAAGTCACGACTATCTGTCCGGATCTTACCAAGAGAAACTTTCGCAGGTTCATCTCAGCGAGGTCCCAGAAAGTCCTTTCATCTTTTCTTTGGTCTTATCTGGAGGAAGCTCCAGAGGTTTCCTATGCCACCTGGCATCTCCACCCATCCCTCGAATCTGTCCGCCCTCACGGCTTCGAGGTTCATGGGCACATAGAGGGGGATATAGGGGAGGTCCTTCATGAGGATCTCTTGGAGCTTGAAGACCAGGGCCTCTCTCTCCCTCTGGTCCATGGTCTCCACTTGAAGATCCGCAATGCGGTCGAACTCCGGGTTTCTGTAACCGCATGCGTTTTTCCCCTCCGGGACATCTGCTCTGCTGTGGAAGAAGGATCTCAGATAATCCGGATCGTGGCCGAGGGCTCCCCAACCCGACACGAACATATCGAAGTCCCTTTCCGCTTCCACTTTCTTGACCAGGGCCGAAAACGCCATGGGTCTCCAGTTGACCGGGACTCCGAAGTCTCTGAGCCATTGTTGGATGAGGTTTCCGGTCTGGGCCCTCTGGGCGTCGTAGTCAGCGGGTGGGGTAAGAAGATTGAGGGGTGGAACTGGCAATCCGCCTGGGAGCTTGAGTCCCCCTCCCTTTTTCTTGAATTGACCCGCTATCTCCCCGGCCACAGGCTCCACCTCCCAGGTATATCCCGCCTCCTTGAGCTCCTTCTTGGCCGCCTCAACCCTCTCCATCCAGCTCATGGAGTTCCCGTAAAGAGGGGGGTTGTGGAGGCAATATTGGGGGTTGGTGGGAGGCACAACGGTATCGAGCCTGCATCCCTGGGTGTGAAGGATGCGCTGCACGATGAAGTCCTTATCCACCAAGTGTGCTACGGCCCTTCTGAAGGCAGCGTCATTCATGGGGGCCTTTCTCAGGTTGAAGCCCAGGTACCTGTAGCCGCTTTTCAAGGAGGAGTAAATGCGGATATTGGGATTGGCCCTCAGGTCTTCTAGGTAGCCCGACTCTATCCCCCACCAAAGATAGTCTATGTCTCCTTTCTTGAGGGCCAAAATGGCCGTGTCCGTATTGGCATAGATCTTGAAAATCACTCCTTCCACATGGGGGCCAACCTTGTGACCATCTATCTCCTTGTTGAGGGCGAAGAAATTGTCGTTTCTCCTCATGTGGATGTAAGCTCCCCTCTGCCACTGCTGCATGACGAAAGGCCCCATGCTCTCCGGTTTTGTCACGGGGTACGAGGTGAGGAGCTCGAGGGGCTTTGCCAGGGCCGCCACATAGGCCTGAGATCTGGACTTTCCCGCCGCCTCTTGGGATCTCAGATTGTCCTCCAAGAGCCTCTCGGCCCTCTGGGCGATCTCCTTCCACCTGGACTTCTGGATGATGACACTCGTGAGGGTTCTCTCCCAGACCGTTGCCATGGGCTTGGTGAGGTGGAGCCTGACCGTCCTGGGATCAAGTGCTTCGACCTTTTGGACGAAGTTCCAGTTGTTCCAGTAATCCGGGATCCTGAATTTGGTTATGAGCTCTGCTGTGAAGACCACATCCTCGGAGGTGAAAGGTGTCCCATCGTCCCAGGCCCCTTCCCTCAGATGGAAGGTGATGGTCTTGGTCTCGGGATCCCACACGGGCTCATCGGATGCGAGCCAGGGGACCAACTTCCGGCCACTGGGGTCCTTGTAGTAGAGCCTCTGGTAAGAGAGGAGAAGGACCTTTGAGGCCCATATGTCCTTGGCCCCGAGGACATTGAGAGTCTTGGGCTCCTCCATTAGCCCCACCTTCACCATCGCCCCGTAAGAGGGGACCGATCCCATTGCCATGAAGAGGGCAAGTACCACTGGTCCCATTTTGAGAAAGTTCATGTTCTCTCCTTTCGGGCTTCTCTCCTCCTCTTCACTTCTTGCTCGACGAAGTCTATGACCTTGCACTCGGCCCTTATGCCATAGAGGCGATTCAGGTATGCTATTCCCCCCGGGCTTATGGAGTTTATCTCTATCAGTTTATCGCCTATCACGTCTATGGCAACGAAATAGAGCCCATCTTGCAAGAGCCTCTCCTTTATCCTCTCGCAGATCCTCCTGTCCGATTCCGTAACCTCGTGAGGCTCAGCCCTCGCCCCTGCAAAGAGATTGGTCCTGAACTCCCCCGGCGCAGGCACCCTCCTCATGGCCCCCAGAATCTCGCCATTGAGGAGCATGATCCTCACGTCTCCAGAGCGAACCTCCTCCAAGAATTCCTGCACAATGACGGGATTTCTGTCCTCATATTTCTTGGTGCTGTCCACGTAGAAGTTGAGAAGAGAATTCAAGTTCTCTGGGTCCTTGTTACTCAGTTTTATGACCCCCGTGCCCCTGAACCCTAAGGTCGGCTTCATTATCACGTCACCGCCGAACTCCTCTATTATCTTCCTGAGCCTCACTGGATCCCTTGATACATGGGTCTCGGGGATGATGTCCGGGAAGTTGAGGGTGTAGAGTTTGCTCGATGCCTTTATCTGGCCCTGAATATCGTTGATTATGAACACATCGTCCTTGACGAACTGCAGAAAATCTATGGTCCTGAAGTTGACAGGGGGATTTTTCCTCAGAAAGAGGGCATCGAGCTCGGTTATGTCCTCGAAAACCCTCCTTTCCTGCCTCACGTCCTGGATGAATATGTTCCAGGTCTCCTCCCTTGACAGGCCAGGGGGGGCTGTGAGCTCCTTCATTCTGGCTCGGATCCTGTTGCTCTTCACGTAAAGATCGTGGGGCTCGAGGAAATGGATCTCGTGTCCCCTCTGGGCACACTCGTACATGAGGTGGGCGGTTGTGTCCTTGAGGGGATCGAGTTCTTCCAGGGGATCCATGAGGAAGGCTATCCTCATCTCAACCTCCTCTGGCGAGGTCCATTGCGGCCTCCACTATGCAGGCCGCGATGTCCTTTCGGGTCACTCTCTCCAGCTCCCTGAAACCTGGGGTCGTGTTCACCTCCAGTACCAATGGTCCGTCATTGCCCCATACCATGTCCACACCTGCCACATCGAGCTCCAAGGCCTGAGTGGCCTTGACCGCCAGCTCCTTCCATTCCATGGGAGGATCCCATGGCTCCCCCCTTCCCCTCAAGTGCACGTTGGAGCGGAACTCCCCCCTCTTGGGGACCCTCCTCATGCTGCCAACTGGTTCACCTCTCACAACGACTATTCTCACATCTCCCAGGGATGCCTGGGATATGAACTCTTGCAGGACTATGGCACCTGCGGGAAATGGGGGATGATCCACTACATACTTGGCAAAGGATTCCTCCCCGACCAACTCCACCCCTGTCCCTTGCCTTCCCCTCAGGCCCTTGGCCACAACGGGAAGTCCTCCGAGCTCTCCTATGAGGTGCCTGAGCTCAGTGGGCCTCTGGACCAGGATGGTCCTTGGAACGGGGATCCCGGAAGCTGCGAGTTTTCTCAAGGAAAGAAACTTGTCTCTCGCGATGAAAAGGGATTTGCAAGAGTTCAGGGCCTTGACCCCCGATGTCTCCAGATGGAATAGGACTGCGAGCTCGTGGTCCTCTATTGTGGATCCTATCCTAGGGATCACTACATGGGCCAGGGGCCCTTTGGCAAGCTCCCCATGGGTTGAGGGCAAAACCTTTTGAGGATGGAGGAGAAAGGCCTCGCAGCCCAGCTTGGATGAGGCCTCGAGAAGCCTCCTATTGGGGTGGTAGATCCGGCTTTTGGTTGTGAGGATCGCTATCTTGACTGCCTTCTCACCCATCTATACCTTCCCAGGAGGGATCCAATCCCTCTCGATTGAAATCCATTCTTCTCACAGCCTCAAGTCCGAAGCGGTCCAAATAGAGCTGAAGGTATTCCCTGAGCTTGATGTGATACCAAAAGGGCTTTGGCCCAGGACCGAGAAGCTTGGCTTTGGCCTTCTGGGTAAAAGAGGCGACTTCTCTGGGGGACATTCCCCTCGACGAATGATACTCCATGAGGTCGAAAAAGGGCGTTTCCTTTCTCCTCACAGAGGTGATGGAGAACTCTTCCGGATGCCTGAAGATATGAGTGTCCTCGTAAAGGATGAAGGGATACAGGATGAAAGAGTGAATCGTGTCTTTTTGGGATTCGATGAAGGATATGGTCCTTTGAGCCTCCCTTCGAGTCTCGGTGGGAAATCCCAGTATGAAGCAACAGTGGTTCCAGATGCCTGCCTCCCTGGCTTCTCCGAGGACCTTCTCCATAGTATCCAACCGGGTTCCCTTTCTCATGAGCCTGAGAACCCGCGGGTGGGCGGATTCCACCCCCCACCTTATCTGCCTCACACCTGCCTTGGCCATCTTCCTGAGCCTTTCTCTGGTGAAGCCAGAGACGGGCTTTGCCCAGATGAGCATGGACACCTCGAGTCCCTTCTCGAGAATCCCGTCTGCTAGGCGTTCCCAATACTCGGGAGGCATGCAATCGTCGTTGACCGTGAAGTCCCTCACGCGGTACACCCTCCCCAAGGCCTCCATCTCCATTATCACCCTCTGGGGGCTCAGGGCCTCGAATCTCTCGGAGCCTTGCCTTATACAGAAAGTGCATTTGCCCCAGTAGCACCCTCTAGACATCCTTATGGGCGCATAGGGACGTGGAACTAGGTACTTCTCCCAGTGGATCTCGGAGAAATCAGGGCTAGGCAGGTCCTCCAGGGGCAAAGGAGGATCTGGTGGCACATACTCGGCGCCATCCTTCCCCCAGGTTATGACCCCGGGGATACCTCTCACATCCCTCCCCTCTGCCAAAGATTCCAGAATACGAAAAAGAGGCAATTCCCCTTCGTGCAGGACTGCGCTATGGAAGTAGTCTCGAAAATAAAAACCGTGAGCGAGAATCTTTTTCTCTATTCTCAGAAGATGCTTTCCCCCGACTACAACGTGAACATCTGGAAGTGTCTTTCTCAGAAGCCGAGCAAGGGTCATGGACGCGATGAACTGGTGAACCGTGGATATGGATATCCCCACACACCTCGGCCTCAGAGCCACGACCTTTGGCAAGATCCTCTCTCGAAAGAAAGGAAGGAAGATGTTCTTGCCTTCATTTTGGCAAACATCGAGCAAATCCTTTTCTTCCCAAATGTCTCCACGCCTATAGTAGTTGAAGGAAATGCGCCCCGGCCAGTAAGCCAGACTAGCCATCTCGAGAAGGTCATGGAGACCTTGGACCGCCCTCACTGCCCGATCCGGGTCGAAAAAGAGCTTTTCGTCCCTGAGAACCCCCTTGTAATCATCGACTTTCCGCACATCCGTTTCCCAGGCCTCTAGCTTGTCCCTCGCCTTTTTCAATGGGCCAGGGGGATTGTCATTTTCCCGGAGAAATTTCTCCGCCCTTTCAAGGAGCCCTGAGAGAGTCGCGGGAGAGAGAAGGTACTCGGTGAAGAAATCCACATTCGCGTCCAAATAGGCCACCTTGCAGCCTCTCGACTTGAGATACGAGGAGAGGACTGGAAGTGCCAGATGGGGCACTATGGGGACCCAGACAGGTGGAAATATGAGGAGATGGGTGAGAGGTTCGCCGCCTGTCATCTGTAAGATCTCTTCTTGTCCACCACCTTGCCGTTCTCGATCAATATGACGGTCACTATCTTCTGGCCCGATGCGGGATTCACTCCCTCGTAAATGAGCCTTTTTCTCTTGGCAACCCTTTGGGTGCCTTTTCTGTAAATCCGCCTTTCACTCTCCTGTATCCTATCTGGCTTGCCAAGCCTCTCTCTCACCTCGCTCTCCTTCATTCCGAGCTGGATCTGGCCATACTGGACTGTGTCCACCATGCCAGCCTCTGTGGAGCCCTCGGGTGCCAGAGGGCCAATCCCCACCGAAATTCCGAGAAGAACGAGCAGAAACTGCCCCTTTATCCTCGTCGCGAGCGATCTTGTCATGGGATGAACAGCTCCCCGAGTTGTTATATTATCTCCCTGAGTTCGAGCTTCCTCGTGTGGAACTTTAAGGGAAACGCAATGAAAAGGTCAAGCTCTGTTGAGGATGAGGGAGCGCCCAATCGAGGGGAGAGGGGAGAGAAGACAGGAACCCTATTTTTGGTCTCAACCCCCATAGGCAACCTCAAGGACATAACCCTTAGGGCGCTCGAGGTCCTCTCCCGAGTGGATTCGGTTGTGGCAGAGGACCCCGAAGCTGCAAGAAGGCTCCTTTCGGCTTACGGGATATCGAAGCCCATAATCAGCTACCACGAGCAAGGGGAAAGATGGCAAAAAAAGGCTGATAAGATCTCCAGGATTCTTCTTGAGGGAAAGAGTCTAGCTCTGGTGAGCGAAGCTGGCACACCTGGGCTTTCGGACCCCGGTTACGGGCTTGTGAGAAGGTGCCTTGAGCTCCATATCCCACTGGAGGTAGCCCCCGGGCCCTCGGTGATACTCTCAGCCCTCGTCATGAGTGGCATTCCAGCGAACAAGTTCGTATTCGAGGGCTTCCTGCCAAGAGGAAGGGCCCAAAGGAGAAGGACCCTGGAAGGCTTGAAAAAGGAAAGGAGGACTATGGTCTTCTTCGAATCTCCCAGGAGGCTCTCTTCCACCCTCGCGGATATGGCGGAGATCCTGGGAGAGAGAAGGGGGGCAGTGGTGAGGGAGCTCACAAAGGCCTTCCAGGAAATAAAAAGGGGCCTCCTCACGGAGCTGCGCAGCTGGGCCCAGCAGAGCGAGATAAAAGGCGAAGTGACCATAGTGGTCGAGGGTACGGAAGAGTGCTCTTCTGCGGAGCTTGAACTTCGAGAGAGGGTCAGGTTCCTCATGGAACGGTGTTCCCTCGGGCCCAAGGAGACCATCAGGGTGATAAAGGAGGAAACTGGGCTTCCCAAAAAGCTCATTTACGAGGTCATTCTTCGCCAGAGGAGCCAGGGGACCACCCCTTGACAAGCTGGGTTGGAGCGATAATTTTCATCACAGAAAGAAAAAGCTCTTTGATAACGAACAATTACGAACGAAAGGGGGGTTGGCCATGTTCGAGCTGGTTCCTTGGAGGATGTCTCGAGAGGTGGACCTCTTCCGTCGGGCCGTGGATGACATCATGAGGGACTTCTTCGATTGGAGGCCTCAGTTCCCCTCTTTTGGGGAGGATGCCTGGGTGCCTTCTCTGGACCTCTCCGAGACCGACAAGGAGTTCATCGTCAGGGCCGAGCTCCCCGGAGTTGATCCCAAGGAGATAGAGGTAACGGTCAATAGGGATCTCCTCACTATCCGTGGGGAGCGAAGGCAAGAAAGGGAGGAGAAGGACGAGAACTTCCGCAGGGTGGAGAGGTTCTATGGCTCCTTCTGCCGATCTCTGAGGCTCCCTACGGAGGTAAGGGCCGATGAGGCAGAGGCTAGTTACGACAAGGGGGTACTCAGGATAAGGCTTCCCAAGAGTCCCGAGTACGTGCCAACCAAGATCCAAGTGAAAGCGGCCTGATGGGAGGGTGGGGACCACCCGGAAGGCTGAATGAGATGAGGGGGGCGAGAGCTCCGCCCCTCTTTCTTGTTCCGAGATTCCCATAGCCTTCTTCTTTTTTAGCACCGATCATAACCCCCCATACTGAGGGGCCCTAGGTGTCAAGAGGCCTCGCTTGCCTCCGAGAGAACGACGGCTTTTGGACCTTGCCGCGGCTTGCGTCCGGCCTTGCCATGCGGGCGCGGAGACCGCGCCCCTCCGAGAAAAACGCCTCTCGCGTCATCTCCGGGCCTTCCTCCGCAAGGCCATCCTAGCTCGGACTGTCCACCCCTGGAGGGGCGGGCTCCGCACGCCCGTTAGCGAGACTTCGCTTTCACCGAGGGATGGTCCCATTAGGCCACCGGCCCTTCGTTTGCCCCCAATGATTATGTTATGCCTCGGCTTGCGTCCGGCCTTGCCATGCGGGCGCGGAGATCGCGCCCCTCCGAGAAAACCGCCTCTCGCGCCAACCCCGGGCCTTCCTCCGCAAGGCCATCCGTAATGCGCTGGCCCCCCCGCGGAGGGGCGGGCTCCGCACGCCCGCTACGAAACCATCACGCTAACCCCAACATTGCCCCCTTTTGGCAACGGGCCTTTGGCGTACCCTTCCGTTACGGTCACACACCCTGGCTTCCATCTGGCCTTTCGTCTCCCGTGCTCTGGAACGCATCCCCCGAAAAACCGCCTTCCCGAAAAACTGCCTCCTCGGCACGCTTCCAGTTATTGTCCTTGAGGAAGACCACGCTCGAGGTGTGCCCCTCTCGGTCGCTATGGCTGCCCACTACCATTGAAACGGGTTTTTCTCCCTCTCTCTTACCGGGAAAAGACCCCTCTCCAAATGATCCAAAACCCCCCATTGCCTTGGGCATGTCACCCTGGTAGAATTCACCCCCGCAACTCGCTTCCAAGGGACTCGGCTCACAGGAATCGAGGATCTCTTCGGCTGCAAGGACAGGGCTTTAGAAACAAGGGGAGAAAGACACATGGGCGAGCTCCAAGGCAAGGTAGCTCTCGTTACAGGAGCAGGGAGCAAAGAAGGTATAGGATTTGCGATTGCGAGAGTTCTGGCAGAGATGGGAGCCGCTGTTGCCTTGACGGATCTTTGCCGGGATCTGGAGACTCCGGGCTACTATAGCCTTCCCACTTACCAGGACCTTGAGGAACGTGCCCGGGAGCTTCGGGCCCTGGGTGTGCCCACTTTGGCTGTGAAGGCCGATGTCACATCCATGGAATCCGTGGCTGATATGGTAAAGAGGGTCCTGGAAGAGCTAGGCCCCATAGATATCTTGGTCAACAATGCTGGGGGTGCCCCGTCGCCTGGGCCTCTTCACGCGATGGACGAAGGGGCTTGGAGAAAGACCCTCGAGATCAATCTTCATGGAACTTTTTTGGTCTCCAAGGCCGTTGTGCCCGGGATGATCGAGCGGGGAAAAGGGGGCTCCATAGTGAATATGGCATCCAAGGCTGGAAAGGTCCCGAGGCCCTTTGCAGGAGCCTACTGCGTTGCCAAGGCAGCGGTGATAATGTTCACGAGAGTTCAAGCCCTCGAGCTTGCACCGTATGGGATCCGAGTCAACGCAGTGTGCCCCGCCCAGATAGACACTCCCTTGGAACGCTGGAGTTGGGAGCTCGAGGCCAAAGTCCTGGGCAAAGAGCTCGAGCAGGTGAGAAGAGAGAAGATCTCCCAGATTCCCCTCGCCAGACTGGGGAGACCCAGGGATGTGGCCGAGCTTGTGGGCTTTCTGGTCTCCGAAAGGGCCTCCTACATGACAGGTCAAGCCATAAACCTGACAGGCGGCCAGCTCATGATCCTCTGAACGGGAGAGAAAAAGCAGATGCTCGCGGCGGTCTTTCGCCGAGGTGAACTTGGAATAGAGGAACTCCCCACTCCCCAGCCAGGCCCAGGCGAGGTGAGGGTCAAGGTGAGGTATGCTTCCATATGTGGCTCCGATCTCTTTCTCGTCTCATCGGGAAGGCTCAAGGATGGGACCATACTCGGCCATGAGATGAGCGGCGAGGTAGAAGAACTCGGGGAGGGAGTCGAGGGGCTTTTCCCGGGCCAAGGAGTCATAGTGAGGCCCATAGGATGTGGACGGTGTCCGCCTTGCAGAAGGGGACAAGAGAACCTCTGCCCCAAAAGGCTGGCCATAGGCCTGGGGGAGCTTCCGGGGGCCTTCGGCCAGTACCTTGTCGTCCCAAAGGGGATGATCATTCCCATCCCTCCTGGCCTGGATCTCGCACTGGCGGCCCTGGCAGAGCCAATGGCAACGGCCCTCCACGCAATCCGCCTGTCCCAGATTTCTCCAGGGGATCGAGTGGTGGTCATTGGCGCAGGGGGAATAGGGCTTTGCTGTGTAGCTGTCCTGAGGGCCCTGGGAATAGAGCATATCTTGGTCTCGGAGCCAGCCCCAGGAAGGAGACAGAGGGCCCTAGCTCTGGGCGCCCAATTGGCCATAGACCCCGCGGAGGAGAACCTTGCCGAGGCTTGCGCTGATTGGTGCAAGGGGGAAGAGGTCTCGGCAGTCATAGAATGCGCAGGGAAGGCAGAGACAGTGGATCAAGCCTTGAAGCTCGTATCACCAGGTGGAAAGGTTGCCCTTGTAGGTCTCGCCAAGGGCACACTCCAGTGGGCCCCGGCCCTTGCCATGCTCAAGGAACTCAAGATCCAAGGTTCCTTCGCCAATACTCAGAGGGAGTGCAGGCAGTGTCTCGACATGATGGCCTCGGGGAAGATACAACCTAGGGAGATGGTGGAAAGGGAGGTGTCCCTCTGGGAGCTCCCGGAGGTTTTTCGCTCCCTCATGGCCACACCTGGGGATGGAAAGATCCTGGTTCGAGTGGCCCAAGATTGAGTCCCCGAGAAAAGGGGCAGAGGAACTCTTTGGAGGAGGCTAGAGATGGCTGAGAAGGTTGCAGGGGAGCTTCTGATGGAGAGCTTGGCAGCTCGAGGAGTGAAGACCGTCTTCGCCATTCCCGATGGCACTTACAACGTGTGTTTCAAGTGGGCATTGGAGCATGGAGAGGCAAAGGGGATCAAGTTCGTAAGTCCCAGGCACGAGGCAGCAGGGGCCCACATGGCCGATGGGTGGTTCAGGGCAGAGGGGACGCCCTCAGTGGTCATGGCAGGTGCCGGCCCCGGAGCAGCGAATCTTCTCTCGGGGGTTGTGACGGCCCATGTGGAAGAAATACCGATGGTTGTCATCACGACCCAGAGGAGGCGTGCTGTGATCCAGCCCCCCAAGGGCGCCATGCAGGTCTTCGATCAGAGGGCGTGCTTTTCTCCAGTGGCCAAGGCTAGCTTTCAGGTGCTGGATCCGGGGAGGATTCCAGAGCTTTTGGGGAAGGCCTTCTCCATTGCCCAAAGTGGTGTCCCTGGGCCCGTCCATCTGGACATACCCGAGGACGTTCTCAACTCCCAGGTGGCCGCCCCGGAAGAAGCAGAGCCCCCTGGAATTTCTCCTCTGCCGGAAGGAGACAAGGAGCTCATCGAGAAGGCCGCCCGGATTCTCTGGGAGGCCAAGACCCCCATGGTGCACGCGGGGACCGCTGTGGTGAGGTGCGGAGCCTGGGACGAACTCAGGGAGATTGCCGAATACCTAGGGGCCCCGGTGACGACCTCTCCAGGAGGAAGGGGTGCGATCCCGGAGGACCATCCCCTGTGCGTCCCCACAGTTTGCATAGGGGCGAGGGTAGCCCTCTCCCAGTCAGATGTGTGCCTGGCCCTGGGGTGCAGGTTCGGCGAGCTGGAGTTTTGGGGAAAGCCCCCCCTGTGGGGACCACCCTCTTCTCAAAAGCTCATCCAGATCCACATAGCCCCAGAGAGAATAGGTGAGAACAGGCCGGCTCACCTGGCCATTGTTGGCCACCTGAAGCCAACACTCAGGGCCCTGCTCCGGGAGCTCGAGGCCCTGGGTCCCCCGAGGCCAGAACAGGAGCGCCTTTCTGGGCTTAGAAAGACCGTGGAGCAATGGAGAAGGGACCTCGAGGCCACTTACCTCAAGGACACTGTCCCCCTGATCCCAGGGAGGGTCATCCATGAGGTGAGGCAGTTCTTCCCCAGGGATGCTGTGATGGTGATGGACGGAGGGAATACGGGCCTCTGGTGTGTCCATTTCCATCCCGTCTTGGAGCCGCGTACCTTCCTCTGGACCTCGGAATTCGGCCACCTGGGGACAGGCCTTCCCTATGCCATAGGCGCTAAGCTGGCCAGGCCTGATAAGATCGTGTACCTGATATCCGGCGACAGCGCATTCGGTTTCAATATCCAGGAGTTGGAGACAGCGGTCAGGCTCAAGACCCCGGTCATATGCATAGTGATGGTGGATGGGGCATGGGGCATGGAGAAGGCATCCCAGAAGAGGGTCTTCGGTCACGAATCATTCCTCAATTGCGACCATGGTCCCATGAGGTACGACGAAGTGGCAAAGGCCATGGGGTGCTTCGGTGCTCGTGTGAGGGAACCCCATGAGATCAGGCCCGCATTGGAAGAGGCCATGGCGAGCGGGCTTCCCTCTGTGATCCACGTGGATGTGGACCCCACCGCCAATGTGGAGCCTCCAGGCATGGACCTTTGGGTGGGGACACACTCGGCGTAAGGACTTCTCCTCGAGGGAGAAAGGGGGATTTATGGGCCAAAACGGTGCTAGCCTTGGCGGCCAGGAAGAGCTCAGGGCATACACCTTGAAGGGCTTGGAGGCGTTCTACCTCCTTGTGCTTCTCTGCCTCACTTATTTTTTCGACTATGCGGACAGGATGGTAGTGGGCTCATTGATCCCCTTCATCAAGGCCGAGTGGTCCCTCTCGGACAGGGAGCTCGGCTCATTGACCAGCGTGATCTACGTGACCATAGCCGTATTCGTCCTCCCCCTTTCCCTCATCGTGGACAGGTGGAGCAGGCGCAAGATGATATCCCTCATGGTCTTTGTGTGGAGCATGGCCACACTGGCCTGCGCCTTCGCTCGAAATTATAGGGAACTCCTCTGGGCTCGGGCGATGGTCGGCTTGGGCGAGGCGGGCTACGCTCCAGCGGGGACCGCTGTCTTGGCGGGAGCCTTTCCCATCGAGGCCAGGGCAAAGACCATGGGCATATGGAATGCCTTCATCCCTTTAGGGGCCGCACTGGGTTTTGTGGCAGGGGGTTACATTGGGCAGAACTGGGGCTGGAGGCATGCATTCGGGCTTGTGGCCCTCCCCGGAGTTCTCTTGGCCATACTGTTTTGGTTCACAAAGGACTATAGGACAGTGCCCCTCGCCGAGGGAAGGGGACCTACCTCGAGATCCGGGCTTATGGTCTCCATAGGAGGCCTGTTCAAGATTCCAACACTGTGGTTCGTGTATCTGGCCTTTGCCATGAACACAGCCATAACAACTTCCCTCATGACTTGGCTACCATCCTATTTCAACAGGTTCCATGGTATGAGTGAGCAGAAAGCGGGCACCATGTCGGCGGGTTTGGCCCTTCTTGTGCTTGTGGGGGCTCCCCTCGGGGGATTCCTAGCAGACAGATGGAGGAGGAAAAGGCTCAATGCCAGAATGGTTTTTTCGGGGCTCACCTCTCTCGCTTCAGCCGTTCTCCTGGGGCTGGCCCTGATACTCTCGGAAACCCGTGTTTTCGCCCCCTTGCTTGTGGCCTTCGGGATTCTCACCGTGTGTTATGTGGCCCCATCTGCGGCTGTGACCCAAGACGTTGTGGACCCTGGCCTCAGGGCCCTTTCCTATGGGCTTTGCGTCATATGTCAGCACCTTCTCGGTGGGGCATGGTCTCCCATGCTCATCGGTTGGGTGTCGGACAAAGCCGGGTTGGACAAGGCCCTTTTGCTCCTTCCAATATTCGGCCTTTTCGCTTCAGCCCTTCTCTTTCTTGGCGCCAAGGGGTACGTGAGGGATCTAGAGCGGGCAAGGAAGGTCACCCTGGTTGAGGAGTGAGAGAAGTGGCCAAAGGGATTTGGGATGTCGCGGTAATTGGAGGTGGCATAGTGGGGATGGCCACTGCCATGGCCATCAAGGCCCGATATGACGTGGAGCTTCTCGTCCTGGAAGCGGAGGAGAGGCTAGCCCCGCATCAGACTGGCCACAACAGTGGCGTAATCCACTCGGGACTTTACTACAGACCCGGCTCCCTCAAGGCGCTCAACTGCGTGAGGGGCAGGGAGGCGATGTATGAGTTCTGCGCCAAATACGGAATCCCTCACGAAAGGTGTGGGAAACTAGTAGTCGCAACGAGCAGGGAGGAGATCCCGAGACTAGACGAGCTGGAAAGAAGGGGGAGGGCCAATGGGCTTGTGGGATTGAAGCGTCTGAAAGGAGGCGAGATCAGGGACATAGAGCCGCATGCTTCGGGAATTGAGGCCCTTTGGGTTTCTGAGACGGGGATTGTGGATTTCGTTGAAGTCACTCACAAGTTTGCCAGGATCGTGAGGGAAAGAGGTGGCGAGGTTCTCCTTGGGCACAGAGTGGTCGCAGTCAATGAGCGATCTGGAGAGCTCATCATCGAGACGACAAAGGGGGAGTTCAGGGCCAGAGGTCTCATAAATTGTGCGGGCCTCCAGTCCGACAGGGTGGCCCGAATGTGCGGCATGGTCCCCACGACCAAGATTGTCCCTTTCCGAGGAGAGTACTACGAGCTTGTGCCCGAGAAGAGCTACCTCCTAAACGGCCTCATTTATCCCGTGCCGGATCCCAGGCTGCCCTTTCTCGGTGTCCATTTCACGAGAACCATTCATGGGGTAAGGGAAGCAGGCCCCAATGCGGTTTTGGCATTGAAGCGAGAGGGCTATTCCAAGGGTTCCTTCAGTCTGAGGGATTCCGCTGAGACCTTCTTCTATGTAGGATTCTGGAGGCTTGCAGTCCGCTACTGGAGGACAGGCTTGGATGAGCTTTACAGGTCGTTTTCCAAGGCCGCATTCGTGAGGGCCTTGAGGAAACTGATGCCAGAGATAACACCTGCCGATCTCGTCCCAGGAGCCTCGGGCGTGAGGGCCCAGGCACTGGGCAGAGATGGTTCGCTGATAGACGATTTCGTTATAATGGAAGGCCCCAAAATGGTCCATGTCTTGAATGCACCTTCTCCCGCTGCGACAGCCTCCATATCCATAGGGGAGACTATCGCCCTGAAGGCAGAGAGGATCTTGGACCTCAGGGCCTCTGGCCAAGGCCAGATGGTGCCATGATCTTCATTATTCTGGCCGCACATTCTTCTATGGATAGCCGGCTCACATCGATCACTGGCATCCCCGGTATCTTCCTGAAGATGTTCCGGCAATGTTCTAGCTCGGCGAGGACCGTCTTGGGGTCTGCGTAATCGGGCGAGTATTTCGCCCTCTGCCTTCTTATTTCCACGACGTGGTCCACATCCGCTATGAGGCCTACCTTTGGAACTCGTGACTCCAAGACCTCCTTGGGAAGATCTTGTCCTAGGACTACGGGCACATTGGCCACCCGCAAGAGGTAATTGCATGCGAGAAAAAGGCTCGTTGGGGTCTTGGACACCCTCGATACTCCCAAAATTATGAGATGCGCCTGATCTATGGTTTCGAGGCCTAGACCATCGTCGTGTCTCATGGTGAACTCTATTGCCTCCGCAGCCCTTAGGGATTCTGCCCTCACGTGGGCAAGAAGCCCAGGGCTAGATATAGGCACCACGTTGAAGAGCTTCCTCACCCGGTCGAGAATGGGCCCAATGAGGTCGAAGAGAATGAGGCCCCTTTTGGCCCCCTCCGTTTGGATGAAATCCCTGAGCTCCGATGAGACTATGGAGTAGATGACCACCCCTTTGCTCTGGCTTGCATTCTCGAGGATTGGGAGGACTTGCTCCCGAGTGCGAACATTGGGGTATCTCGTTATTCTCGGGTGTATGTCTGGAAATTGGAGAAGCGCTGCCGTTATAACGGCTTCTGCCGTCCTCCCTGTTGCATCGGATATGACGAAGACTCTAAGGGGGATCTTCTCCTCGCTCATCTTTGGCTCCCAGCCCCGAGACTTCCTTATCCTTGCTTCCTACCGCCTGAAGGCCCACTTTTCGCATGGCCTCCAACATGGCGCCTTGCTTTCACCAGGGTATGTCTCCATTGGGCAACGGATTCTTCGTCCACCCTTCCCAGGTTGGTGGAGGAGGCGGCTCACGCACGCGCCCAATGTCGGCATCGCGCGTTACCGAGGCCCTTCGCCTTTGGAGCCGCTGGTTCTCCTTGTAGGGGTCCTGGTTTCGCGGAGGGGCAGGCCCCGCACGCCCGCAAAGGAAGGCATTGCGCCTGACCGAGGCATTTGCCCGGTAGGCCATCCGGCCTCTTGCGTTATGGCCGGGTGAAAATGCAATGCCTTGCCGTTGGTACGGCCCTGCCACCCGGGCGCGGAGACCGCGCCCCTCCGAGAAAACCACCCTTCGCGTGATCTCCGACCTTTCCCCGCCAGGCCATCTCGCCTCGGAGCGTCCATCCCCGCGGAGGGGCGGGCTCCGCACGCCCGCAATGATGGCATAACGCCAACCCCAACCTCGCCTCCTCCTGGCCACCGGCTCATCGTTGACCCATCCGGTTGGGATGGAATACGTTGGCTTGCGTCCGGCCTTGCAATGCGGGCGCGGAGACCGCGCCCCTCCGAGAAAACCGCCTCTCGCGCCAACCCCCGGCCTTCCTCCGCAAGGCCATCTCACCCTCGGCTTGGCCCCCCCGCGGAGGGGCGGGCTCCGCACGCCCGCTAGGGAGGCCTAACCTCCTCCCCGTGTGTTCCCATTCAACCACCGGCCTCTCGCCTGGCCACTGGCGGTAATGAAAGTCCTTGCCATCCGTAAGGCCTTGCCGCCCGGGCGCGGAGACCGCGCCCCTCCGAGAAAATCGTCCTTCGCATTATTTCCGGGCTCTCCCGGCAAGGCCATCTCACCCGGGCTAACCCCCCTGGAGGGGCGGGCTCCGCACGCCCGGAAGGAACGCTTGCGCTTGACTGGGGCATGTATTCTCCTGGCCACCGGGCGTTCGTTTACCCCCGATCATCATGCCATACCCAGGCATGCGTCCGCTCCGTTTTTGCGGGCGCGGAGACCGCGTCCCTCCGAGAAAACCGCCCGTCGCGCGATCCCCGAGCCTTCCACCGAAAGGCCATCTCACCCCGGCTAACCCCCCTGGAGGGGCGGGCTCCGCACGCCCGTGAAGGAAGGCGTCACGCCAGCCACAATGTTGCCCCCCTTTTGGCCACCGGCTCATCGTCAACCCATCGGCTGCAAATGGAATGCCTCGGCATTCGTGGGGCCTCGCAACGCGGACGCACGGAGTGCGTCCCTCCGAGAAAACCACCTGCGCGCTATCCCCGGGTTTCCCCGCTAGGCCATCTGACCCTGGATAGCCCATCCCCGCGGAGGGGCGGGCTCCGCACGCCCGCAATGACGGCATTGGCCTCACGAAGGCCTCTCTCCTTCGGCAACCGTCCCTTCGACCACCCCTTTGTGGCAAGGAAACCCTTGGCAACGCGAACGGCCTGGACCTCCTTTTGTGGCAACCCTACAACAAATTGAACCTTCTCAATGCCTCCGCGACATTCGAATCCTTGATGGCGACTTGTCTCAATGCCTCCAAAATCGTCTTCCACCTCCCCGCTTCCTCTATCTCCTTCAAGGCCTCTTCCTTGGCCCTTCGAATGATCGTCCTCCTGTCCCAATAAGCGAACGCTATCACTGCAACCACCAAGGCCGTAAATATCCCAGCCAGGATCCACAAGAAGGTGATGAGCTGCTCGATACGCTTGTCAACTTGCTCGAATCGTTTATTGGTATCCTGGCGCATCTCCTCGAGGCGGCTGTTCATCTCCTGCCTGAGGTCGTCTATGCGCTTGTCCAGCTGCTCGAATTTTTTGTCAACTTGTTCGAATCGCTTGTTCATGTCCTCTCTCAGTTCGGCAAACCGCTTGTCACTTTGTTGCATGAACGCGAGAAGAGTCGCCTCCAGCCTAACCAGGCGCTCTCTGTCCTGCTGGTCGAATCCCTGTCCAAAAGTCGGCTCAAGGTGGCCCAACAATAAAGCTCCTAAAACCGCCCCCAATACCGCCCTAGCCCTCATGACTCGACCTCCTGAAAATCGTTTATCCAGAAACCCATCCTCTTGGGCTAAATATATCCCAAGGCCGCCCTCCGGGTCGAGAAAAATGTTGGCACCAGTTGCCGGGGCGAGGGACTCGATATCCCGGGAAGCCATGCCTCGTCATGCGTCGAGCCGATCCCTTGGGACGCGCGGAGCGCATCCCTCCGCAAAATTCACTCTTCGCGCCATCTCCGGCCCTCACCCCGTTAGGCGATCCCCGCTGGGTCTGGCCCCCCCTGGAGGGGCGGGCTCCGCACGCCCGCTAGGGAGGCCTAACCTCCTCCCCGTGTGTTCCCATTCAACCACCGGCCTCTCGCCTAGCCACTGGCGGTAATGAAAGTCCTTGCCATCCGTGAGGCCTTGCCACCCGGGCGCGGAGACCGCGCCCCTCCGAGAAAATCACTTTTCGCGTCATTTCGGAGCCTTCCCCGCTAGGCGACCCACGTTGCGCTTCACCTCGCCGCGGAGGGGCGGGCTCCGCACGCCCGCAAGGGAGCCATGGGCTTGACCGAGGCATGTGCCCGGTAGGCCATCCGGCCTCCTGCGTTATGGCCGGGTGAAAATGCAATGCCTTGCCGTTGGTACGGCCCTGCCGCCCGGGCGCGGAGACCGCGCCCCTCCGAGAAAATCACTTTTCGCGTCATTTCGGGGCTCTCCCCGCAAGGCCATCTCACCCGGGCTAACCCCCCGGAGGGGCGGGCTCCGCACGCCCGCATGGGAACGCCTTGGCTTCACCCTGGCATGTCCCCGCCAGGCCCCCGGCCTCTCGATTACTCCTCGCTCGTCACGCCCTACCCCGCGCTTGCGTACGGCCCTGCCGCCCGGGCGCGGAGACCGCGCCCCTCCGAGAAAACAGCCTTTCGCGTTATCTCCCGGTTTTCCCCGTTAGGCCATGCGTCCTGGGCTTGCCTCCCCCGCGGAGGGGCGGGCTCCGCACGCCCGCAAAGAAGGCACCGGCCTCACCCGGGCATATCCCCGTTAGGCCCCCGCCCCCAAAGGCCCACGCCACATGCCCTTCGAAAAGATAAGCTCAAGCCTGCGAGGTGATTTGTGGAGGGAGGTGAGCGGAGGTGGTTTTGGGGGAAGGGACTCGATCTTTTGGTGTGGACTCGCTGCGCCCTGTGGGTAAAGGTGGGCCCCCTTACTTCTTGGAGGTTGACAAAAACGGGGAGTCTGAGTAAAAATTACTTATCGGTGCGGGCATAGCTCAGTTGGTAGAGTACGAGCTTCCCAAGCTCGGTGTCGCGGGTTCGAGGCCCGTTGCCCGCTCCAACTCCGAAAAACAGGGTTATGCTGCGCCGCTCCGGTATAGGACGGCGCGGCCTGCATGGACCCCATTCTTTCGGAATGAAGATTGGGGTTTTTTTTCTGGAGAGCATGGAAAGAGGCGAACTTCTCGATAGGTTGTGGAAGCTTTTGGAGCCTGTTGTGGAATCGAGGGGGCTGGAGCTCCTGGAGGTGGAGTTCCAGAGGGAGACCAGGGGGTGGGTTCTCAGGCTCTACATAGACAGGGAAGAGGGTGGAGTGACACTGGATGACTGCACGGCTGTGAGCAGGGAAGTGGGAGATCTCCTGGATGTCAAGGACCCCATAGATCATCCATACCATCTGGAGGTATCTTCCCCTGGGTTGGATCGTCCCTTGAGGAGACCCAAGGATTTCCAGAGGTGGGCTGGCCACAGGGTGAGGATAATGGTGAGCGGCCCGAGGAAAAAGACCATCCAGGGGGTCTTGTCAGGCCTCCAGGATGAGACAGTGGAGATCGAAACCGCCCTAGGCCCTCAGAGGGTTCCCCTCAAGGAGATAGCGAAGGCTAGGCTCGTATACGAGTGGCCCAAAGGCATGGGAATCAAGGAGTAGCGAGGAATGCAATTCAATCTGAACCAGATAATAGAGCAAGTGGGGCGCGAGAAGGGTGTGGACAAGGAGGTCCTCATCTCCGCCCTCGAGGAAGCAATGGCCCAGGCTGCGAGGAAAAAGCTCGGGGTGAGGGAGGGTATAGAGGCCCGTTACAATCCCGAGGCTGGAGAGATCGAGGTGGTCCAGTACAAGAAGGTGGTGGAAAAGGTGAGGGATCCCGATACAGAACTTAGCCTCGAGGAGGCGAGGGAAATGGATCCCACGGCCCAGGTGGGTGAGTTTCTGGGCATAAAGGTGGACACCAGGGATTTTGGCCGGATCGCTGCCCAAGCCGCCAAGCAGGTCATAATCCAAAGGGTTAAAGATGCCGAGCGGGAAAACATCTATATGGATTACAAGGACCGGAAGGGCGAAGTGGTCAACGGCATAGTCCAGCGTTTCGAGAGGGGAGACATCATAGTGAACCTGGGCAGGGTCGAGGCTGTTCTGCCCCGGGAGGAGCAGGTCCCCAGGGAATCCTATAGGCCAGGCGACAGAATAAGGGCCTATATCCTGGATGTGAGGAAAGTGTCGAAAGGGCCACAGATAGTCCTCTCCAGGGTGCATCCCAATTTCCTGGTCAAGCTCTTCGAGCTGGAAGTCCCCGAAGTGGCGGAGAGGATAGTGGAGATAAAGGCAGCCGCAAGGGAGCCTGGGGAAAGGGCCAAGATAGCGGTGTCATCAACGGATCTGGATGTGGATCCCGTTGGGGCCTGCGTGGGCATGAGGGGCTCGAGGGTCCAGAGTGTGGTCCAGGAACTGAGGGGGGAGAGGATAGACATAATTCCGTGGTCAGCGGATCCAGCTAAATTCGTCTGCAATGCCCTCGCTCCAGCGGAGATAACCAGAGTGCTAGTGGACGAGGAGAACAAGACCATGGAGGTTGTAGTGCCGGACGAGAAGCTCTCTCTGGCAATAGGAAAAAAGGGACAGAACGTCAAACTCGCCTCCAAACTCACGGGCTGGAAGATAGATGTCATAAGCGAAAGCAAGATGCAGGAGAGAAACGAGGCAGCGAGACGCTCCCTGAGGGAAATCCCCGGAATAGGGGATATGACCGTGGAGATCCTGTTCCTGGAAGGTTACAGATCAGCCGAGGAGGTGGCAAGGGCCACCGAAGAGGAGCTAGCCCAGATAGAGGGAATAGGTCCAGAGAAGGCCAAGACACTTCTCCAGGCTGCGAGGAGCCTGATGGAACAGAAGAGCAAGGCAAAGGCTAAGGAGGATGCGGCCAATCTTGAGACACTCGATGGAGTGGGGCAGAGGACTGCCGAGCTCCTCGTGGAGCACGGCATAAAGAGCGTGGAGCAGCTCAAGGGAACCCCGGTCGAGACCCTAGTGGAGATACCAGGAATAGGGGAGAAGAAAGCGGAGCAATTGCTGAGGGCAGCTGAGCGCGCTTTGGAGGCCCGAGACAGGGTCCAGGAGGAAGACAGGGCAAGCCGGACAGGATCCGACCTGCCCGAGGGATGATGGGGGAAAGGATCTCATGCCAATGAAGGTTTTCGAGCTGGCCCAGGAATATCAGATCGATCCGAAGGTGCTCCTCAATCACTTGAAAGAGCTCGGTGTCTTTGTCTCGAGCCACATAAGCATACTCAACGACGAGGAAGTGGCCAAAGTGCGGGCCACAATCTCCCACATCCAGAAGAGACAGAAGGCTGCCCAAAAGAAGCCCAAACCCACGGTTGTGCGGAAGAAGGCAGCTGAAGTGACACAGGAGGCCCTGGAGAGACCCCAAGAGGAAGAGGCCCAAAAAGGAGAAGAGCTCCAACTCGAGGCCGTCCAGGCCCAAAAGCCAGAGCCAGAGCCTGTCGAGAAAATCGTCCCTGAGGAGCGGAGGGAGGAGAAGGAAGCCAAGGAAGAAAGGGAGCCGACAAAGGAGGAAGTAGCCCAGCTCAAAGAGATGCCCAGGCCCAAAAGGCAGTGGAAGGAACAACCAGCCATCATTATAAGAAGACCCGCCCCCGTTGGGCCCAGTCCCGAAGAGAGAGGGAAGAGGGAGGAAGAGCCGGCGGCCAAGATTCAGGAACTCGCAACCAAGCCAAGGCCACTTGAGGCCGAGGAGATGCAAAAGACCATTCAGGAAAAGGTGACCTCCCCTCAAGAGGCAGCTCCCACCCCCTCGAGGGCTCAAGAGGAACCCAAGATTCCGAAGCCCAAAGAGCTTAGGCCAGAGAGGCCAACTCGGAGAGAGCCCCTTCACGAGCCGGCCAAGATCCTTCACAGGCCTAGGCCGGAGCAAGGGGAAAGACCATCCCCATCTCTGGTTGTGGCCAAGCCCTCTGAAGAGAAGGCAGAGAGGCCAATTCCGCTTCCTGAGCCAGAGCCTTGGGCACCCAAGAAAAAAGTCCTCAAGGCCTTCGAGGTCATAACCCAGGAGAGGCCCGGTAGGGGAAAGATCAAGAAGAAAGAGGTGATACACCTCAGGGCAGAGCTGGAGGAGAGGGAGCGGGAAAGGGGGCTTCCCTTCAGGCCAGCCAAGAAGAAGGAGGAGAAGAAGACCGAGATAACGGTCCCCAAGGCCATAAAGAGAAAGATCAAGGTAATGGAATCCATAACCGTGGGCGAGCTGGCCCGTCGCATGGGGGTCAAAAGCAGCGAGGTCATCAAGAAGCTCCTATCCCTGGGGGTCATAGCCACGGTGAACCAGATGCTCGATCCCGATGAAGCTGCCCTGGTGGCAAGTGACTTCGGTTACGAGGTGGAGAGGGTCTTGAGCAGGGCAGAGGAGCTCCTGGAGGAGGCCGAGGCCCCAGAGGCCGAAGCCAACCTGAAACCGAGGCCCCCTGTGGTGACAGTGATGGGTCATGTGGACCATGGAAAGACATCTCTCCTCGATGCCATCCGCCAGACCCACGTCACGGAACAAGAGGTCGGGGGCATAACACAGCACATCGGGGCCTATCAGGTGGAGATAAAGGGCCACACCATCACCTTCCTGGATACCCCAGGTCACGAGGCCTTCACCTCCTTGAGGGCAAGAGGTGCCCAGGTCACGGACATAGTGGTTCTGGTCGTCGCAGCAGACGACGGGGTCATGAACCAGACCAAGGAGGCCATAGATCACGCCAGGGCAGCAGGGGTTCCCATATTGGTGGCCATAAACAAGATAGACAAGCCCAATGCAGACCCTGAGAGGGTCAAGCAGGAGCTTGCTGCCTTGGGCCTGGTTCCTGAGGCTTGGGGGGGCGATACCATATTCTGCGAGGTATCGGCCAAGAAGCACATAAACATAGACGTCCTCCTGGAGAACATACTCATTCTGGCCGAGGTCCTGGAGCTCAAGGCCAATCCTGACAGGCCCGCAAGAGGGACCATAATAGAGGCAAGGCTGGACAAGAGAAGAGGGCCACTGGCCACGGTCTTGGTCCAGGAGGGAACCCTCAGGGTGAACGATGCCTTTGTGGCGGGGATGTACTCCGGGAAGGTCAGGATGATGCTGGATCACCTGGGGAGAAGAGTGGAGGAAGCTGGCCCATCCACCCCGGTGGAGGTCGTGGGGGCCTCGGGCGTCCCGACTCCAGGGGAGAAATTCTGGGTCGTGGCGGACGAGAAGGAGGCCAGGGATATAGAGATATTCAGGCGTGAGAAGATGAGAAGGGAGGGCATGGCCCAGGCCGGAAGGATATCCCTGGAGAAGCTCAAGGACCAGATGGAGGCGGGAGAAGTCAAAGAGCTGCCAGTGGTCCTCAAGGGAGACGTGCAAGGCTCCGTGGAGACCATAAGGGATACCCTCTTGAGGATGGGTGGCGAGAAGATCAAGATCAATGTCCTCCATGCATCCGTAGGGGGCATCACGGAGAACGATGTGAATCTCGCAGCTGCCTCCAATGCGATAATAATAGGCTTCAATGTCAGGCCCGAGGCGAGGGCTCAGGCATTGGCAGAGGAAGTAGGGGTGGACATAAGGCTCTACAACATCATCTACGAACTCATGGAAGATGTGGAGCGAGCCCTGAGGGGGATGCTCGAGCCCACGAAGAGGGAGATCCTCCTCGGAAGGGGAGAGGTTGTCCAGATCTTCAAGATATCCAAGGTGGGGACGGTCGCCGGGACTGTGGTCAAGCAAGGGAAGATAGTGAAGAGTGCCAAGGCCAGGCTCATAAGGGACAATGTGGTCGTGTACGATGGAAGGATAGGGAGCCTGAGGAGATATCAGGACGATGTGAGGGAGGTGCCTGAAGGGCAGGACTGTGGAATCCACCTCGAGAACTACAACGACGTGAAGGTCGGGGACATCATAGAGTCTTACGAGATAGAGGAAGTGGCTCCGGAAATCTGAAAGGGACTCCTCCGCCACAGACTAGAGACGAACTCAGAAGAGGGGAGAGATCATGGTCGTGGGTGTTGGCAGAATCCACCTCATTCTGCATGACAATCATTCCCTCAAGGGCAAGAGGCAGGTGGTGAGGAAGACCATAGAGAGGGTGAGAAGTCGATTCAGCGTTGCCTTGGCAGAAGTGGGAGATCAGGACCTTTGGCAGAGCATAAAGCTCGGCTTGGCGGTCGTGGGTCCGGATGGCAGAGTGGTGCAGTCGGTCATGGACAGGGTCGTCAATTTCATCGAGGAGCTCTCTTTGAGCGAGGTCGTAAACGTGGAGACAGAGCTCCTCCATTTCGGGGACCATGGGAGCTGAGAGGCGAAAGAGGATTGGGGTCCGCATAAAGGAGGAGATAAGCGAACTCCTCTTGAGAAAGGTGAGGGATCCGAGGATAGGCTTCGTCACAATAACCGATGTGGAGCTGACCACGGATCTCAGGAGGGCGACTGTGTTCTATAGCGTCATGGGCGATGAGGAGGAGAGATCGAGGGCTGCCCAGGGGCTGAGGAGCGCCTGCGGTTTCATAAAGAGGGAGATGGCCTCAAGACTCAACCTCAAGTTCATGCCGGATATCGTCTTCGCCCTGGACACTTCCTTCGAGGAGATGGATCGCATGGAGAAGGTCTTCAGACAGTTGCAGAGGGAGCGGCGGGAGCATGAGGACTGAGGAGATGATAGCTTCCGCCATAAAGCACGGAGAGAAATTCCTCGTAGTATCCCATATGAATCCCGACGGCGACGCAATCGGCTCTTCCATCGGGCTTTCTCTGGTCCTGGAATCCATGGGGAAGCGAGTCTTCACGTACAACGAGAGTGCGGTCCCAGCGCTCTACAGGTTCATTCCCCACTCCCAAAGGATAACCCAGGAGCTTCCCCGAGAAGAGGTGGATGTGACCTTTGTCCTCGATTGCTCGACAGAGGAGCGAGTAGGGGAGAAGTTCAAGGAGTTCGCGGGGAAAGGGTTGGTTGTGGTGGCCGATCACCATCCCCCTTCAGCCCCCATGGAGGGACTCCACCTCATCCGCACCGATGCATCGGCAACGGCGGAGCTCATCTACGATATACTGGACGAATTGGACGTCCCACTTTCTCCGGAGAGCGCAACTGCCCTCTACGTGGCCATAATGACCGATACTGGCTCTTTCAAGTTCTCCAATACGACCTCGAGAGCGCTGGAAGTGGCAGCTCAGCTCCTATCCTTCGGGGCGAACCACAGGCTGATAGTGGAGCACATTTACGAGAGCTTTCCTCCGGAGAGGTTCAGATTGATGGCCATGGCCCTCGGCACCCTCCATTTCCTGAAGGAAGGAAAGGTGGCATCGGTCTGGGTGACCCGCTCCATGTTTCAGGAGGCCCGAGCCAATGACGAGATGACCGAGGGATTCGTCGACATTCCACGCTCCATAAAGGGGGTGGAGGTGGCCATGCTCCTCAGGGAAAAGGATGGGTGCGACATCAGGGTGAATCTACGGTCCAGGGGTAAGGTGGATGTAGCTGATATCGCTTCCAGATTCGGAGGTGGGGGGCATCCCAATGCAGCTGGCTGCACCCTGAAGGGGTCCCTGATCGAGGCCGAGGAATGCCTTCTCAAGGCCTTGGAGGAGGCCATGGGGTGAAGGGCTTCGAGGATGGGGGAGTTTTGCTTGTGGACAAGCCCCCGGGGGTGACATCCTTCGGGGTAGTGGAGAGGGTGAGGCGGTGGTCCGGGATAAAGAAGGTGGGCCATACAGGGAGTCTGGATCCCTTCGCCACGGGCCTTCTGGTACTGTGCCTTGGGAAGGCCACAAGGCTATCCCAGTACATAGTGAGCTGGGACAAGGAATACGAGGGGGTCATCTCTCTGGGTGTGGAGACGGATACCGATGACGCAACGGGAAAGGTGGTGGCGAGGGGAGATTACTCCGGCTTGAGGGAGGAGGACATCGAGAAGGCTCTCGAGGGATTCAGGGGAAAGATAGAGCAGATGCCCCCTGTCTTCTCTGCCAAGAAGCTCTCGGGAGTTCCCTCTTACAGGAGGGCAAGAAGGGGAGAGGTCTTGAAACTCGCTCCAGTCGAGGTGGAGGTGCACGAATTGGAGCTCCTGGAGGTGGACCTTCCCCAGGTTCGCTTCAGGGCCAAGTGTTCCAAGGGAACCTATATGAGATCTCTGGCGAGGGACCTGGGCAGGGTCCTGGGTTGCGGGGGACATCTCGCCTCCTTGAGAAGGGTTGCCATAGGCCATCTCAGGGTGGAGGAGGCCATAGGCTTGTGGGAATTGAAGGAGAGGAGGGCGATGGGTCTCGGGCATCTTCTCTGGCCCATAGAGAAGGTCCTGGGCATATGGCCCACATGCAGGCTTTCTCCCCCTTGGAGCAGATTGATCCGCCACGGCCAGGCCGTGCCAGTGGAAGCGCTCGACGGGGCTCAGAAGGATCTTGCCGCAAAGGCTGACAGGGTCCTGATCGCGGATGAGGCCGGAAGGCTTCTAGCCATAGGATCTGTGAGGGGAGATGGTTCTTCGAGGAGGCTTCACCCCGAGCAGGTATTTCCGTGGGAAATGGCCGAGGACAGATCCGTAGGTTCGGGCTAAGAAAATTTTCACCACCACTGAAAGGAGGTCGGAGAAGTGTCGCTTGATGTGGAGAGGAAAAGGGAAATAATCGAGAAGTTCAGAAGGCACGAGTCGGATACGGGATCGCCTGAGGTGCAAATAGCTCTTCTCACAGAGAGGATAAATCACCTGACCGAGCATTTCTCGATCCACAAGAAGGATCACCATTCCCGAAGAGGGCTCATGAAGCTCGTAGGGCAGAGAAAGAGGCTTCTGGACTATCTGAGGTCCAAGGACGTGAACCGTTACCGTGCTCTCATCCAGGAGTTGGGCCTGAGGAAGTGATCCGGAAGACATCTGGCACCGAAAAAAGGAGAAGGTATGATCGCCAAGGTCAATAGAGAGGTTGGCGGCCGCATTCTGGCCATGGAGACTGGCCGGTTGGCCAGACAGGCCCATGGGGCTGTTTGGGTTCAATACGGGGACACTGGCCTTCTTGTGACCGCTGTCTCGGATAGGATGAGGGAAGGAGTGGACTTCCTCCCCCTCACGGTGGACTACCAAGAGATGGCCTATGCTGCAGGCAAGATCCCCGGAGGATTCTTCAAGAGGGAGGGCCGTTCGTCGGACAGGGAGATTCTCGTCTCCAGGCTGATAGACAGGCCCATACGCCCCCTCTTTCCCAAGGGATACTTCTGGGAGGTCCAGGTCATAGCCACTGTCATGTCCGCGGACATGGACAATCTGCCAGACGTTCTGGCGATAAACGGGGCCTCTGCTGCCCTTTGCATCTCGGACATACCCTTTGACGGCCCTGTGGCAGCGGTGAGAGTGGGCCGTCTGGGAGGGAATTGGGTCGTCAATCCGGGAGAGAAAGAGCTCGAGGAGAGCGACGTCAATCTCATAGTGGCGGGCACGAGGGATGCTGTGGTGATGGTGGAGGGCGGGGCCAAGATAGTGCCAGAGGAGGAGATCCTGGATGGGATCTTCTTCGGCCACAGGGCATTGCAGCCCCTTCTGGATATGCAGGAAGAGTTGAGGGAGATGGTGGGGCTTCCCAAAAGGGAATTCGTGCCGTTGGTCGCCTCCGAGGAGATTCTCAGGAGGGTTGAGGAGATCGCCTGGGAAGAGATGGACAGGGCCCTCAGGATACCCCAGAAGAAGGAGAGGAGGGCCGCTGTGGCCGCGATCCAGGAGAAGGTTGCACAACTCCTGAGGGAGGAATTCCCAGGGGAGGAGATAGCCATCCGCAGCGCCCTGGAAGAGGTGGAGAAGAAGGTCGCGAGGGCCATGATCCTCAAGGAGGGAAGGAGAATGGATGGCAGGCCCTTCGACGAGGTTCGGCCAGTGAGCTGTCAGGTTGGACTCCTTCCCAGGGCCCATGGAGCAGGACTGTTCACCAGGGGGGAGACCCAGGTCATGGCCGTTGCGACCCTTGGCACCGCGGAGGACGAGCAGAGACTCGATACCCTGAGCGAGGAAGAGGCGCGCAAGGCATTCATCCTCCATTACAGGTTCCCGCCTTTCTGCGTGGGGGAGACAAAACCCCTGAGGGCACCTAGCAGGAGGGAGATAGGTCATGGGGCCCTCGCAGAGAGGGCACTGGAGCCCGTTCTGCCCCCAAAGGAGAAATTCCCGTACACCATAAGGGTCGTGGCAGAGGTCTTGGAGAGCAATGGCTCATCCTCCATGGCATCCACCTGCGGCACCACCCTGGCCCTCATGGATGCTGGGGTTCCAATCAGTGCGCCTGTGGCAGGGGTTGCCATGGGTCTCATAAAGGAAGGGGACCAGGTGATCATCCTAACCGACATCCTCGGGGACGAGGATCACTTGGGAGACATGGATTTCAAGGTCACGGGCACTGCAGAAGGGGTCACCGCACTCCAGATGGACATAAAGATAAAGGGGGTGACGAGGGAGATCATGGATCAGGCCTTGGCCCAGGCCAAGAAGGCGAGATTGTGGATCCTGGAGAGGATGCTCGAGGCCATACCAGAGCCCAGAAAGGAGCTCTCTCCCTATGCCCCCCGCATAGTGACCATTCACATAAAGCCAGAGAAGATCAGGGATGTGATAGGTCCCGGAGGCAGGGTCATAAGGAAGATAATCGAGGACACAGGGACCAAGATAGAGATAGAGGACGATGGCACTGTGCACGTGGCCTCCACCAACATGGAAAAGGCCGAGAAGGCCATAAGCATGATAAGGAGCCTGACAGAGGAGGCCGAAGTCGGAGGCGTGTACACGGGGAGGGTCAAGAGGGTGCTCGATTTCGGGGCAATAGTGGAGATACTTCCCGGCACCGACGGCCTTCTTCATATCTCGCAGTTGGACCACTCCCACACCCGCAAGGTCACTGATGTGATTCACGAGGGAGACGAGGTTCAGGTAAAAGTGATCGAGATAGACGAATCCGGGAAGATAAGGCTGAGTCGCAAGGCCCTTTTGGGAGAGCCACCCCCCGAGGCCAGGGAGCACCCTGGCAGGGAGGGGAGAGAGAGAAGGAGAGACGGCGGTCGCCCCCATGGCCGAGAAGATCGTCCTAGACAACGGCGTTAGGATAATCGTCGAACCCATACCCACACTGAGATCCGTCTCCCTCGGGATATGGGTTGCAGCTGGATCCAGGCTGGAGGCTCCCCAGGAGAGGGGTATCTCCCATTTCATAGAGCACATGCTCTTCAAGGGTACGAGGAGGCGTTCCGCCCAACAGATCGCAACAGAGATAGATGCGGTGGGTGGGTTCATGAACGCCTTCACGAGCAGGGAATACTCGAGCTTCTACGTCAAGGTGATGGACCAACATTTGGCACTTGCCGTGGACCTCATCACGGACATATATCTCGATTCCACCTTCGACGAGGAAGAGCTCGAGAGGGAAAGATCGGTCGTGCTCCAGGAGATAAGGATGGTGGAGGATACCCCGGAAGAACACGTCATGGACCTTTTCCACAAGGCCATGTGGAAGGGATCCTCCCTCGCCCATCCCATCCAGGGGGAGAGGAGGCAAGTGGCCAGGCTCGAAAGGGAGCTTCTCCTGGAGAGGTGGAGACAAAACTACCACCACAGAGAGGTTCTATTCTCAGTGGCCGGGAACTTCCATGAAGGGAAGCTCTTGGAACTTTTGGATTCATCGATGGAGAAACTCTGCTCGGATCCCATCTGGCCCAAAAAGAGGCCTCCCAAGAACCATCCCGGGCTCGAGATAGTGGAGAAGGACTTGGAACAAGTTCACGTGTGCATGGGGGTGCCCGCGCCATCTGCAACGGATCCCAGGCGCTATTCCTACCTCCTCCTCAATACTATCCTGGGAGGCGGGATGAGCAGCAGGCTCTTTCAGGAGGTGAGGGAGAAGAGGGGATTGGCTTACTCGGTCTATTCCTTCCTGAGCCCCTATGCGGATGTAGGCATCCTGGGCATATATCTGGGCACAACTTCCGAGCACCTCGAGGAAGCCCTGACTGTGGTCCTGGCCCAGATGGAAGCCCTCGCCAACGAGCCCGTGAGCGAGGAGGTGCTGAGAAGCGCGAGGGAACAGATAAAGGGGTCATTGCTATTGGGGCTCGAGAGCTCTGACAGGCGTATGAGCAGACAAGCGATCAACGAGCTTTATTTCGGAAGGCAGATTCCCGTGGAGGAGGTGATGGAGGCCCTGGAGGAGGAGACCTCGGAAGATGTCCAGAGGGCGGCTCAGGAGGCCCTGAGGGTTGAGAAAATGACCGTTGTGGTCCTGGGCAAGGCTTCCATCTCCCACATTCCACCTCCTCTGAGCAGCATGCTGAGGAGAAGATGAATTCCCCTCTGGGGGTGGGCCTTGGAGAAGGGGGAGAGGGAATTCTCTGTGAGAATGGATGGCGAGACAATCGAGGTTCTGGTCGAGGTTCTACCTCACCACAGGGGACTTCCCCTTCCCCAATATGCCACGGAGCTATCTTCCGGCATGGATCTCCATGCAGCCATAGATGGGCCCCTGGCCATAGAGCCAGGGAGATGGGCGCTAGTCCCAACTGGTCTCAAGCTAGCTCTGCCTGTGGGGGTGGAAGGACAGGTGAGGCCCAGAAGCGGCCTTGCAGTTCAATACGGGGTCACGGTCCTCAATGCCCCAGGGACAATAGATGCTGACTACAGGGGCGAAGTCAAGGTGATCCTCGTCAATCTGGGAGACGATGTGTTCGTGGTCAAAAGGGGAGATAGAATAGCGCAGCTTGTCCTCCAGAGGGTTCTGAGGGCCAGATTGCGGGAGGTTGACCGAGTCGATCCCACCGAGAGAGACGATGGTGGGTTCGGTCACACAGGAAGATGAGGAGGGATCTTTTCGGCCGATGGGTCGAATCTGAAGGTGGGATTATCTGGAAGAAGGGAGGTCTTGCATGGGAAGCGTTGTGAAAAAGCGCAGGAAGAAGATCAGAAAGCACAAGTACAAGAAACTCAGGGAGAAGATGAGGCACCAGAGGAGAAAGAGGGGCCACTGAGGGAGCACTTGTGAGGTCTCAAGGGAGGAATTGTCCCGAAAAGTGAGCCCTCCCTGAGGAATCTCTGGACAAGGGGATGGCCTTGGATCAAGCGGCCTTGTTCTTGATTCTCCTTCTCATCGTGGCTGCGGGGGCGGGTCTTTGGATCCTGTACCGCAAGCTAGAGGGTCTTAGGGAGAGAAGCTCTGCCCTGGAGGTGGGTCTCAACGAGACGCTCCTCAAGTACAGGGTGGGGATGGAAAGAATAGAGAGGGCAGGGGCCTTGATAGAGGAGGGGAAGGTAAAGGAAGCCATAGAGAGCCTGGAAGAAGTGACTAGATCCTTGCCTGGCCTCTATGTAGCGGACTTCTTCTTGGGAAAGGCCCATATGGGGGCAGGAGACAGAGACAAGGCCGCTCAATATTTGGAGAGCTTTCTCAAGAAGGCCAAGCCATACGATGGCCGCACAGCCCAGAGGGTGGAAGAGGCGAGAAAACTTTTGGAGGAGATGCGGTCTCTTCCCGGATGACTTTTTTTGAGAGTCTCTTGGAGAGCTTTTTCTTTCCCGAGCACACCGATACTCGGGCATTGCAAGAGGTTAGCATGTGGAGGAGATCCAAGGAGTTCGTAGAGGCCCTCCGCAAGGAGCCCTGGTCCAGGGATCTAGCCCAATCGGGCGAGTTTTGGGACCGGCTTAGCGGGTGGCTGGAAGAGAGGTTCCTGGCCGGGTTCCTAGATGCCCTGAGTGGGCAAGTGGAGACGATCCTGGAGATAGACCCTGAGCTTCCCGAGCCCAGGATTATGGAGCTTGCAGCGGGGGCCATGGTGGAGTTCCTCGAGGCCCACCACGCCTCGGTCAGGATCTACGATCCAGAGACGGGGCATATGCTCGCCTATGGCTCCTACCCTTCGAGGGAGACTTCGAGGCTCCCTCACATTCCGTTGAAGGGGAGCATAGCGGGGCTTGTCGTGGAGAGCAGGAAGCCCTATTTGGTGCCCAATGTCCTCGAAGAGCCTCTTTACCACGACAAGGAAGAGGCCATCGCCAGGGGAGTGAACTCCTTGATGGCCATCCCTCTTGAGATTCCGAGGTTCTACCCCACGGAGAGGGACACAGTGGGAGTAGTACAGGTGTATTTTTCGGAGAAGGACAAGGAATTCTCCCCCCTCGAAGTGAAGATCGCGGAGCTCATGTGCAGGCGGCTCAGCTTCGTGTTCGCCCGCAAGAAGATCCTCTCTCTCAGGAGGCTGAGCCAAAAAAAGGAGGCGATAGTGAGGAAGATATTCCTCAAGCTCGGCTCCAGAGAGGGGATCAAGATGAAGGAAGTCTTCAACAGGGTCATTCCAGAGCTTGTGGACATCGTGAACATTCAGAGCTGCGCCCTCTTCTCAGTGACCCAGGATAGAAAGAGCGTCGTTCTCGAGGCCGGGTATCCTGAATCCTCCGGCTACCACGGCATAGGGAAGGTCTTCCCCATAGAGAGCGAGCCAGCCTTCTCCGTGGTCCTGCAAATAGGTTCCTACACGAAGGAGACCCCCTACGAAGTCATAACCCCATCCTATGTCCTGGTGAGGGATCCCCAGAGGAGCGAGCTCATCTCCGCCAACCTGAAGCGCATGGCAGCCATCCACAACATAAACTCCATTCTCTACATTCCCCTGGCGGGAGATGGGGAGATAAACCACTTCATGACCTTCGATGCCCTGGAGAGAAGGACAGGGTACACGGAGGAGGAAATAGAGATTCTCCTTTTCCTGGGCAGGGAGCTCATGAAAGCGCAGCAGATGGAGAGGCTCGATGACATCCTCCACGATTTCAAGAACCCGGCTATAGCGACCGCTGGGTTCGCAAGGAGGCTCAAGTCCCTTCTCGAGAAACGCTGTCCCGAAGGGGGTGGTGAGGAGATAAGAAGGTGTGTGGATGTGGTCTTGGAGGAGACTAGCAGGCTGCAAGAGCTCGCCCTCAGTGTCTACGGGGTGGGCAAAGAGGAGGTTGTGAATCTGACCGAGAGGCTCAAGAGAAGGGTCGAGATAAACGAACAGGCCATAAAGGAGCAGCTCAAGCAAAACGTGATGGTTCACTTGGGACCTTTCGAGGAGAGACTTTGGGTGAGGTGCTATCCCCTTCATCTCGAGAGGGTCCTGGACAATCTTCTCAACAATGCCACAAACGCAATACCCCCCAAGGGGGGCCACCTCTGGGTGAGTACCTTCCTGGACGGAGAGGGAAGAGCCTGCGTGAGGATAAGAAACACGGGGCGTATCCCCGAGGAAGAGAGACAAAAACTGCTGGACGGAGAGGGAAGGGGAAGGGGGCTTCACATAACCCATCGCATCGTTAGACTGATGAAGGGTGAAATCGAGGTCTCGGTGGACGAAGAGACAACGACATTCACCCTGAGGTTTCCGAGCGCTAAGGCTCCAGGAGAATGAGGGTAAGTCCCGAGCATGGGGGGAAAATATGTTCCAAAAATCCGAGATGGGAGGAGAAAACCAGATGGAGATCAAGGAGAGGATGGATGCCCTCCAAGTCGCAATGGAAAACGAGGCCAAGGAGGCGGAGTTCTACAGAAAACACAGCGAGAGAACCACAAACGATCTTGGAAAAAAGATGTTCGTATCCCTAGCCCACGACGAGAGGGAGCACATGGAGAAGATAAGGCTCCTTTACCAGAAGCTGAAGGACGAGGGAAGATGGCCAGAGGATGTGCCCCTCGAGGTTCAAGGGACCAAGGTGGGCGAGATCCTCAAATCGTTGCCCGCTGCTGCGGAGAAGGTTTCCAAGGCAGATAGAGATGATCTCGATGCCGTAAAGATAGCCATAGAGTTCGAGGAGAAGGGAGAGGCTTTTTACAGGGATCTCTCGAAGAAAGTGGAGAACCCCAAGGAGAAAGAGTTCTTCGCGATGCTAGCCTCCATGGAACACGAGCACCTTGTCTCCCTGAGGGATACGCTGGAGTATTTTCAGAACCCCGAAGGGTGGTTCACGGCCAAAGAAAGGCACACCATAGACGGAGCCTAGCCCCCACGACCCCCGGAGGGGCGGGCTCTGCACGCCCGCATGAGAATGCCTTGGCTTCACCCCGGGTACATCCCCGCTAGGCCACCTCACCTTGGCTAACCCCCCTGGAGGGGCGGGCTCCGCACGCCCGCATGGGAATGCTTTGGCTTCACCCCGGCATGTCCCCGCTAGGCCATCCGTCCTGCGCTCACCCCCCTTGGAGGGGCGGGCTCCGCACGCCCGCTTGGGAACGCCTTGGTTTCACCCAGCTATCCCCCCGCTAGGCCATCCGTCCTGCGCTCACCCTCTCGGAGGGGCGGGCTCTGCACGCCCGTAATGTCGGCATTGGCTCCCCCGAGCATCTCCCCGCTAGGCCATCCGTCCTGGGCCAACCCCCCTTGGAGGGGCGGGCTCCGCACGCCCGCATGGAAATGCTTTGGCTTCACCCCGGCATGTCCCCGCTAGGCCACCCCACCTTGGCTCGCCCCCTGGAGGGGCGGGCTCTGCACGCCCGTAATGTCGGCATCGCGCCTTACCGATGCATCTCGCTTTGAAGCCGTTGGCTCTCTTTGTGGGGTCCCGGTTTCGCGGAGGGGCGGGCTCTGCACGCCCGCGATGAGCGAATTGGCATCACCCGGGCATGTCCCCGCTAGGCGACCTCACCTTGGCTCGCCCCCTCGGAGGGGCGGGCTCTGCACGCCCGCAATCCGCCCATTCGCTCCCCCCGGGCATGTCCCCTTTAATCCACCCCCCGCCCTCCTGCCAACCACTTCCTTCCACCCTCACCAAGAAAGGACATTCATCACCCCCTGATACGGCCACTCCTCTGGAACGGTCACAAGCCCCTTCCGGACGGGATTGTAACGCACGTAATCCCACTTCTCGTCGTACTTGTCGAGGCGCATGAGCTGCGTATCCCAAAACGACCGCTGCCAAAGGGGCCGCTCCTCGGGATGAGGCCACCTTCTACTAGCGCGCGCCTTCCAGAACCTGACCCATTCCTCCAAGGAAGGCACATTCTCGCCCCACGGAGCGCAAAATAGATGCACATGGTCGGGCATTATGACATATCTTCCTACAAGCCAACCCCGGGCCTCCTTCCACACGGCCTGGAGAAGCTCGTGAATCTCCTTGCGGGCGAGTA
>Ga0078972_1001958_pt1 | contig 71874 bp, 55 predicted proteins | sample YelNatPaOPGAMG01_FD_67568 | JGI IMG/M metagenome (GOLD analysis project Ga0078972, IMG submission 67568) | Hot spring thermophilic microbial communities from Obsidian Pool, Yellowstone National Park, USA - OP-RAMG-01 (SPADES assembly) (version 2) | ecosystem: Environmental > Aquatic > Thermal... | reverse complement strand
CTCGGATGCGCCAGCCACCCACAGAATGATGATCCTTATCCTACGGCCCTGCCCCCTTGCCAGGGGACAGCCGACTCCAGTCCGATGCAACGAAGTGCATCCCCCGTAGCCGTTGGGCTCGGGTGGTCCCGGTGACTTGCCGGCCCGGCCTCGGTGTCGTAAGAACCCTCTGAATAGCGAAGGAAACCGACAGCCGCATCATCATTGACCGTTGCCTTCGCGAGGCGGGCTGGGACATCGAAGACAAAACGCAGGTCGCCACCGAAGAGCGCGCTGCTGGCGGACGCGCCGACTATGTGTTGCTCGACGCCCGCGGCCGACCGCTGGCTGTGGTGGAGGCCAAACGATTTTCCAAAGAGCCGACAACCGCCAAAACGCAGGCCGAGGCCTACGCCCGCAAGCTGCAAGCGCCTTTCATTTTCCTCAGCAACGGCCAAGTCACCTATTTCTGGGATTACGAACACGCGCCCGAACGGCTGGTCCGCGGGTTTTTCACCCGCGAAGACCTCCAGCGGCTCGCCGCCTTGCACCGACAGCGCCGGCCGCTGGATACCATCCCGATTCCGGCCAGTGTCCGCTTCGGTTCGGACGAACGTGCCGTGCGCGACTACCAGCAACGTTGTCTGGCGGCTGTGGACAAGGCGCTCGCCGAAGGCAAACGCCGGCTGCTGATCGAAATGGCCACCGGCACCGGCAAAACGTTCACCATCGCCCTCATCCTCAAACGCCTGTTCGAAGCCGGCTGGGCGCAGCGCGTGCTTTTTCTGGCGGACCGCATCGAACTGGCCCGCCAGGCCAAGGAAGAGACCTTCGACATTCTGCTCAGCGAATACCTCTCTGTGCTGTTGACCGGCGGCCGCCGGAGTCGCGAAGGCCAGATCACTGTCGGCACGCTACCCACCATCACTTCGCAGCTCGGCCCCGGTGGCTTCTCGCCTGGGTACTTTGATTTTGTGATCACGGATGAATGCCACCGCTCGATCTGTTCCACCTACAAGCACACCCTGCTGCACTTCGACGCCATTCACATCGGCCTGACCGCCACGCCCAACATCGGCCACTACGCCTACGTCTCCGATTACGAGAAGCAACTCGTTCGCAATACCTACGAGTTCTTCGACTGCTGGAATCCGCTAACCGAACAGGGCCAACCGGTGTTTGTCTATGGCATCCTCGACGGCATCAAAGACAAAGTGCTCGCCGATTACGACATCTACGTCGCCAAGACCCGTATCACCACCGAGGGCATCCGCTTCGAGGGCGAAGATTACGCGCCGAGCGATCTGGAGCGCATCATCAGCTTCGAGGACCGCATCCAGCTTCAGGTGAAAGAATTCGTCCGGATGGAAGCCGCCCGTGGCGGAAACAGCTTCCGCAAAACCATCGTGTTCGCCTGCACCAAGCTCCACGCCGCCCAGATTGCCCGCTTTCTCAACGCCGAATATCCCCAGTGGCACGGCAAATATGCCGAAATCATTACCACCGACATCGCCGACCCGCAGGCTGCCATTCGCCGCTTCAAGCGCGAAGAACTCCCCGCCATCGCCGTCTCCGTCGGGATGCTCGACACCGGCTTTGACTGTCCGCGCGTGGAGAAGCTCGTCATGATGCGTCCGACCCACTCGGCCATTCTCTACCAGCAAATGCGCGGCCGCGGCAGCCGCATCTGCCGCCGGCCCGACGGCTCGCTGAAAACCTCCTTCCTCATCTACGACTTCACCGACAACAGCGAGCGGTTCAACGACCCGAAATTCGATCCCACCAAACCGCCGCCGCTCACCACCGGTGCGGTCGTCACCAAACCCCGCGTCCTGCCTCCGCCGCCCGAACGGGGACCCCGACCCGAAATCACGGTCGTCCCCGTCGGCACGGTCCACGACGAATTCGTCGTACGCAAATGGATCGAGGTTGGCCCCGAAGGCATGCAGGCGGACGTGCGCAACTATCAGGACGAATGGAACCGCGAAATCGCCCTCCGTGCCACGCGTGACACTGTCCTTGCCAAAATCCAGCAGGGCGAACTGCCCACCGAAGAGGAACTGGACCAACTCGCCGCGGCGCTCGGCGGCCCGGAAAACTTTTTCAACGAAACCAACCTCCGCGAAGCTTTCGGGCAGCCCGACGCGACGTTGCTGGACTTTATCCGTGTCGCTCTCGGCCTGGCCCGATTCCCCACACGCGAGGAGAAAGTAGATCGCGCTTTCGAAGCGTGGCTCATCCAGCGCAATTTCCCGCCCGACCAAGCCCGCGTCTGGCGGATGCTCAAGAACCAGATGCTGGCCCAGCCGTATCCGCCGCCTCAACTCGACCCCACCGTCTTCAACCACCTCCCGCCGCTCCAGGGCTGGGGCGGCCTGCGCAAAGCCGAGCGCCTCTTCGGCCATCGGCTCGCCAACCTGCTCGCGGAATTCCAGGAATTGCTCAAATGACCCCCTTGGACCTCACCCAAATCAACTCCCTCATTGATCGGCTCTGCGACAAGCTCTGGGCCGCCGGCGTCACCAACCCGCTCTCCTACGTCGAGCAGATCAGCTACCTGTTCTTCCTGAAAATGCTCGACGAATCCGAGGCCGACCGCGAACGCGAAGCCCGCCTCGCCCGACGCCCCTACCGCTCCATCTTCGCCGGCAAAAACGAGCCATACCGCTGGTCCGAATGGTCGCAAATCACCGACCCCAACCGCCTGTTCAAGTTCGTCCGCGACGACGTCTTCGATTTCCTCCGCAACCTCCGCGACCGCGACGATGTCCGCGCGTTCTTCGCCGACGCCCAGCTCCAAATCCCCGACGGCCACACCCTGCGCGATTGCATTGACCTGTTCCGGGACGTCACCCTGCTGGACCTGGATACCGACATCAAGGGCGACCTCTACGAAAACCTCCTCGCCCGACTCGGCACACAAGCGCAGGCCGGCCAGTTCCTCACCCCGCGCCACCTCATCCGCGCCATCGTCCAAATAGTCAATCCGCAGCTTGGCCAGACCATCCTCGACCCCGCCATGGGCACCGGCGGCTTCCTCGTCGCCGCCTACGAACACATCAAGCTGGCCAACTCCGACCCCAAAAACATCGTCGAAAAACTCAACGGCAACGGCCAGACCCTCCGACGCGGCTACGGCGACAAGCTGTCCCCCAAACAGTGGGACTTCCTCAAAAACCACACCTTCTTCGGCTTCGACGTGGACCCCCACATCGTCAAGCTCGGCACGATGAACCTCATCCTCCACGACCTCGACCGCTCCGCCGTCCTGCGCCGCGACGCCATTGCCGGGCCGGCCGACGATTGGGATGACCGCCAGTTCGATATCATCCTCGCCAACCCGCCCTTCTCCGGCAGCATGAACAAAAGCCGCATCCGCGACTGCCTGCCCGTCGTGTCCGCCAAAACCGAAATCCTCTTTCTCGGCCTGATGATCCACGCGCTGCGTCCCGGCGGCCGCTGCGGCGTCATCGTGCCCGAAGGCCTGCTCTTCGGCGCGACCAAAAGCCACCGCGAAATCCGCCGACTCCTCCTCGAACAATGCGACCTGCAGGCCGTCATTAGCTTCCCCAGCGGCGCGTTCAAGCCCTACAGTGGCGTCAAAACCAGCGCGCTCATCTTCGCCAAAGGCAAGCCCACCGAAAAAGTCTGGTTCTACGAATTGACCGCCGACGGATTCTCGCTCGACGACAAACGCCAGCCCACGCCCGACAAAAACGACATCCCCGATCTGCTCGCCAAATGGCCGGGCCGCACGGTCAGCGACAAAAGCTGGTGCGCCACGCTCGACCAAATCCGCGCCGCCGACTTCAACCTCACTGCCGCCCGCTACAAACCCGTGAGCATCGAGGTTGCCCACCACGACGACCCGCGCGACATCCTCCGCGACGTGCTCGCGCTGGAAACCGAAATTGCCGAGCGCGCCCGCAAGCTGCAGAATCGGCTCGGCTGAAGCCATCGTATGGACTACCGAAAGATCATCACCCTCGAGCCCGGCAAGCGGGGCGGACGGCCCTGCATCCGGGGCATGCGCATCACCGTGGCCGACGTGTTGGGTTGGCTGGCGGCGGGCCTTTCGCATGAGCAAATCCTGAGCGATTATCCGGAACTGACCGAGGAGGACATTCGCGCCTGCCTGGCCTACGCCGCCGACCGCGAACGCCGCGTGCTCACGGTCACCCCATGAAGCTACTGTTCGACCAGAACCTCAGCTTCAAGCTCTGCCAGCAGCTCGCCGAAAACCATCCACCTTTACCGTCCACCTAGGAGATCCATGTTCTAGGTGTGGCATGCGACAGCGCCAGCAATATGTCGCACTCGATACGCTCTGCGATGGCCGGCGTGGAAGCCGGCTCGCCAGGAACTGGCAGCTTGCGGTAGCTTTTGGAATGCAGCGGCTTGCCTTCCCAGGGCGGCGCTGCGCTTGCCCTGGGCTGATATACCGCCGCCCCGTTGGGGCGGCCAAGCATGGGGAGCACGCGCCGCTGGCGGGTCGGTTTTGGCGGCCTCCCGAAACCAACATCCCGGCGTCGCCAAACCAGCAGGCCCTCCGCGCTGGTGCAGCCGCCAACCCCTGCCCGGTGGCCTTTGGAGTGCGGCAGCTTTGACGCCGCGTTGGCCTGGGGAGGCTTGTTCTGAGGCGGGCTTCGGTGTGGGCCGGGTCGCGCTGGCGTTTCGGAGGATGTTCGGACATAAAATGGGGCGCCGCGCTTACCCAGGGCGGCGCTGCGCTTGCCCTGGGCTGATATACCGCCGCCCCGTTGGGGCGGCCAAGCATGGGGAGCACCCGCCGCTGGCGGGTCGGTTTTGGCGGCCTGCTGAAACCAACAGCCCGGCGCCGCCAAACCAGCAGACCCCTGCGCCTTGGTGCAACCGCCAATCCCTGCCCAGCGGCCTTTGGAGTGCGGCAGCTTTGACGCCGCGTTGGCCTGGGGAGGCTTGTTCTGAGGCGGGCTTCGGTCTGGGCCGGGTGGGGTCGGTGCTTCGGATGATGTTTGGAGATAAAATGGGGCGGCTCGCCCTGGGGAGCACCGGCCGCTGGCCGGTGGGTTTCGGCGGCCCGCCGAAACCATTACCCCCAGCTCCTAGCTTCGAGCTCCCAGCTCCATGCCCCAGCTCCATGCTCCATGCTCGACGTCTCAGGGCTGTTGGGGGCGCAGGCTGATCCAGGCAATTGCAGGGGGCGACAAGCGCAGGGTCAGTTGGTTTTGCGCTGTCTTGGGTTCGGGCAGTAACGCCCAGGCACGCGCGTTGTCCACCACACGCACCTCGATTGCGCTGGGCCCGGTCCAGGGCAGATGGCTCCAGGCAACAGCCACCGTGTCAGGGCCGGTGCGGTTCGCCACCAAGATACCGGCACGCTGATGGTCTGCGCTGAGTCCGGCGGCTGCCACCAGCCGGTCGGGCATGGTGCCGGACAGGCGCACCCGGCGTGGCGTCTCCAGCAACTGCACAAACGCTAGCAGGGCATAGTAATTGCGCTGTGGTGCGCCGACTTCGGTGAACAGGCCGAAGAGGCCGGTCTCGCCGTGATAAAAGTTACACACGGTCACTGGCGCATCCTGCAGTTCCAACAGGGCTGCCACGGCAAAGGTGCCACCCTCGATGCCGGCCATGCGTTCGGCAGCGCGTTGGCGCAGCTCGGGGTCGGCCCGAGGCGACAACACGTCCCAGGAGTTGTCGGGCAGGTAGTTCCATTCGTTGAGGTGACTTTCGGTGTGCTTGAACCCGCGTGTGTCCAGGAGCTGGCGCACAGCCCGGGCACGTGCGGCCAGTTCGCTGGGCTTGTCGGTGTAGCAATGCCAGGAGAAGAAGTCCAAGGGCAGGCTTTGGCGCTGGCATTCGTCCAGGAACGCCGCGCAGAACGTCGAGGGCTTGAGCGTGGTGCCGTCGAATTGGCCGTAGTAACCGAAGCCAGGGCCGCCGATTCGGATGGCAGGAAACTCTTGACGCAGCCGACGTGCCGTGAGCCGATACAGCTCCAAAAACTGGGCCTCGGTCCCGGTCCACATTACCGGCCGGTTCTCCGGCTCATTCCAGATTTCCCAGTAGCGGATGTCCCAGTGGAAGCCACTGGCCCAACCGTGGTTGTAATGGCGGACGATCCCTGCGCAGGCGGCTGCCCAGCGCGCCGGATCAGGGGGCGGATGCACGTGGCGTTTGATGGGTTGATGTTCGATGCTTTCGCCCAGGCGATAAATGATCTGAGCGCCTGTGGTGCGGATGGCAGCCAGGTACAAGTCGGTGGCCCGGAAATCGTAGCTGGCGGGCGTGTCGGGGTCTGCGGTTGGATTGGGGAACACGGCGTGCAGGTCCACCACAGCCGGATTGGGATTGTGACAATCGTGCAGGCGAGTCCAGGGCACCCGCAGCCGCCGTTGCGCCTCGGTCAGGTCCACCAACCCATTAGCCGCCAGCGGTCCCTTGTTGATGCCGTGCAGGGGGCGTAGCAAGCCTGTGGCTATTGAAAAGTCCACCTCCAGCCGGTGCGGCTCGACTGGGGCTGCAGTGCCGATTGCCTTGGCGGTGGACAGGGTGCCGATGATCAGCAGCAGACTAGCTGGCCAACGCCTTGCCCAAGCTACGCCCGAGCGCGCCCGAAGCCGCAGCCCAAGTTGACTGGCGCCCGACCGGGCCCGCATTCGGCCATGGTCTCTTGGGATCGAACCAAAGCGGAGCGGAGGGCGATTGAACTCGCCTAACCTCCGGCAGGCTGCCAACGCCAGCTCTGACACGCGAATCATCGGTTGGGGGCTTGTTTGCGTGCGCGCGGCTTGCTGTTGGGCGGCGGGGTTACCGGGTCACTGAATGGCGGTCGGTCGTACGCGTCGCCTGGGCCCACCACGCGCGGGTCGCCAGTCTCGCGCAATACCCGGAGCAGTTGGTCCGCCAACTCGGCTTTCGTGGTCGCATAAGCTGGGTTGGCCGCCAGGTTGGTCACTTGGTCGGGGTCACGGCGCAGGTCATACAGCTCCTCGGCGGGCCGTTTGGCGAAAGCCTGGTGGTAATACCACTGCCAGTCTGGGTGATTGCGATGCGCAATCAACCAGGCCTTGGTCGGGCTGGCGTCCATATCGGCAAAGGCGACGTAAGTGCTGCGTTCAATCGTTTCGACCGGCGGCGCAGAAGTTTCGGTGACCGAGCCCGGGCTGCCCATGGGCCAACGATCGGGTTTGAAATTGCGGATGTACAAGAAATCGGCGGTTCGGATGGCGCGATGTGGATAAGGCAGGTTCCCCTCACGCGCGGCAGCCACGTGCCGTTCGCGCCCGGTGATGGCAAAGGTGCGGCTGGGGTCAATCAGGCCGGACCGGTCCGAACGCAGCACCGGCACCAAGCTGCGACCGTTCATGCCGGAGGGCAGGGCAGCGCACCCCACCTCCAGAAACGTGGGAGCTAAGTCCATCAAGGTCACGAAATCGTCCACCACGCGACCCGGTTTGCCGCCCGGCCAGCGAACCAGCAGGGCAGCGGCCACCCCGAAGTCATACAGGTTACATTTGCCTTTGGGGAAGCCAGGTGCACCGTTATCGCCGCTGAGCACCACCACGGTGCGGTCCAGTTCGCCCAGCTCCTCCAGGCGTTGGAGCAACGCGCCCACATACGCGTCAAACGCCTGCACTTCACCCAGGTAATCCGCCAAATCTTCCCGCACCTCAGGCACATCCGGCAAAAACTTGGGCAATCGGCCTTTGAGACTGTCGGGTTGGATGCCCCAGAGAGCCTGGCCGGAGCCCTTGACCCAAGCCCGATGCGTAGTGGTGGGGCCGAACCAGTAAAACCACGGTTGACCCGCCTTGCGGTCGGCTAAGAAGGCGTCGAAGTTCGCGCGCACTTCAGCCAGCACCTTCTGGCGCGCCGTCTCTAGCGACAGGCCCTCACGCATCATGCGGGTCACGTTTTCGGAGAAGTTGTTGCAGGTGTTACCCGCCTTTTGATAGGCAAACTGCTGACCGCCAAAGGGGGCATCTGCCGGTGTGCCTGGACTCCAGACCTTGAAGCTTTTGCCGATGTGGTAGCCCGCCGCCTGTAAGAGCAGCGGGAAGCTTGGGATTTTCGAATCCCACTGCGCCCCTTGGAGGATGGCGCCCAAGCCGGTGTTCCACCAATAACGGCCTGACACCAGTGCGCTACGGCAGGGCGTGCAGGACGGGGCGTTGACGAAGGCGTGTCGGAACAGCACACCCTCCCGCGCGACCCGGTCCAAGGCCGGCGTCTGCATCACCTGATTCACCGTAGGCCGGTTCTCAAGCGCGGCGTAGGCTCTGGCGTATCGACCCCAATCATCGGCAAAACAGAACAGGATGTTATACCGCGGCGCGGCTGTTGGCCCGGCCCAAGCCCACAAGCTGGCCCAGCTAGCAGTGGCCAAACTCAGCAAGACTCTGGAAGCCCACCGCATGAAGCCGGTTCCATGCACGGCTCCAGTCGAGCCTGGAGCCAGTGGGGCTAAACTGAGGTCTGGGCTGCAGGACCAACGGCTCGTCATGCGGCTAAGCTGCCCCTGCGAGTGTCGCGTTGCCAGCTTGAAAAACCCGGCCGCTGCCTTTATCCACAAGGGCGATTGACAGCGGCAGCAGTTTTGCCCAACCGTGGGGCGCGGCTGGGCAGGCATCTTGAGGGTATCGAGCCTGCGACGGCGCGCACTGGGCGAGAGCCGAACCGGGCGGTCTGCTCTGCCCTTGGTCCGCTTTGGAATGACGAACACAACTTCAACCACCAAAGCCAGCGCTGACCTGGCGGCCGTGCAGCGTCCGAGGATGGACGTGGACATTGTCTGCGTGGGGTTCGGGCCTGCCATGGGCGGTTTTTTGGCCACGTTATGCAAGCAGTTAGTGCGTCCGGACGGTGCACCGGCTTTTGCCAGCGCGGTCGTGCCCGGGGCACCCTTGCAGGTGGTTTGCTACGAACGAGCCGATGCCCTTGCATTTGGGGTGTCGGGCTTGGTCACTCGGGCGCGCGCCTTGCGCGCCAGCTTTCCGGACTTGGACACCGCAGCTATTCCGTTGGCTGCGCCGGTGCGGACCGAAAAGGTGGTGTATCTGCTGGACCCGGTCGGTGCCAGCCGACGCTCGCCGTCCATCCGCTTGGCTGACGGGCTGCTGCGGGGCTTAGGCTGGGCACTCCGGGTCAAGCATTGGGCTTGGGAATTGCCGTGGACCCCGGCCTTTCTGCACAAAGCTGGTGGCTTGGTGCTGTCTTTGGGGCAGTTCATGCAGTGGGTCGGGGCGCAGATCCTGAGCACCGGCACGGTCCAAATTTGGCCAGGCACGCCGGTAGCCGAGGCGGTGATCGAGGGCGACAGTGTGGTCGGGGTGCGCTTGGTGGACCAAGGGGTGGACCGTGCTGGCCGGCCAGCCGATGGCTTCAGTCCGGGCATGGAAATCCGCGCGGCGTTAACAGTGGTGGGCGACGGCCCGGTGGGGCCTGTGGGCCGGCAACTGGATGCGCATTTCGGGTTGCCAACCGGGCACCATCAACGCGATTGGGCTGTGGGCATGAAATGCGTGGTTGACCTACCCGAAAACACGCCACTGCAACCGGGCACGGTCTTGCACACCCTGGGGTTTCCCGAGCCGGAGATTTTCGGGTTCCTCTACGTGCATTCGGACCGTGTGGCCTCGGCGGGCATTTTTGTGCCGTCCTGGTTCGACAGTCCGGTCCGCACAGCCTACCGCTATCTGCAACACTGGATGCTGCATCCCTACCTATGGCGCTATTTCCAAGGTGCGACGCTGCGGTCTTGGGGTGCCAAGACCATTGCCGAATCCGGGCGCCGCGCCGAGCCGTATCTGGTCGGCAACGGCTATGCCCGGATCGGCGAGGGCAGCGGCACCACCAACGTGCTGACCAACTCGGGCGTGGACGAGGCTTGGGCTTCGGGCGTGCTGTTGGCTGAGGCGGTGCTGGACCTGCTTCAGGCCGGTAAACCCTTTACGCGCCAAAACCTCGAGGACGCCTACGTGCGGCGGCGACGCGCCAGTTGGCTTGAGGCTGAGGCGCGCTTGGCCGACGGCGCACGGGACGGGTTCCAACATGGCCTGGCCACGGGCATGGTGGGTTTGTTATTGAGCTATCTGACTCGAGGCCGATTGCGCCTGTTCGGTGAGCCACCTCCGCCGCACCAGCGGATCCGGTCCCACACCGAGTATTTCCGGGGCCGGATACCCGCTACAGAACTGGATCAGCTCGTTCAAGCGTGCGCGCGCAAAGCTGTGCCGCTGCATCCGGCCTTGATGGAACGGTGCGGTTGGCCCCCGATCCCCTACGACGGCCGGCTGTTGATGTCGCACCAAGACGCCATGCTCCGCGGGGGCAAAGTGCAAGCGCCTGCGGGCTACGCCGATCACGTGGTTTTCCTTGACCCGCAGCGCTGCCAACAATGTGACACCAAGGTCTGCATCGAGCTGTGTAGTGGCCAGGCCATTCAGCCCAATCCAAACGGCGGGGTGCCGATCTTCGAGCGCGAAAAATGCGTCCACTGCGGCGCGTGCGCGTGGAACTGCGCCCGCCCAGGCCCGCACGACCCCGAGCGCGGCAACATCGAGTTCCGCGCCGGGCTGGGCGGCCTGCACTCGGCAGAGAATTAGCTGAGACCGGCCTGAGAGTGCCGATGCGCGGCGGTGCCATCGCTGCCAGGCCCGCGCTAAACCTTGTCCATTTTCTCGTAGATCATCTGTTCGCCCTCGCCACGCAGGTCTTCAGGGTGATACCGTGGGATGGGCAAGACCGGATGCCTGAAGTGCTGCGGACAAGTCTTTTTGTCCACCAAGCCCAAGGCCAACGCAACCCCGTACAAGATCGCCTCCGGACGCGGTGGACAGCCGGGGATGTAGTAATTGACGGGGATGACTTTTTCGACTGGGCCGATGACGTTGTAGCTGTCGTACCACAGGCCGCCGCCGCAGGCGCAGGAGCCGATGGCAAACACCAGCTTGGGCGCGGGCATGGCTTCGTAAGCGCGCTGGAGGGCCTTGGCCGTCGAGCGCATGGCCGGCCCCTGGCACAGCATCACGTCGGCGTGCCTGGGCGAGCCGGCCAGCTTGATGCCGAACCGCTCGGCGTCGTAGTAGGGCGTGAGCACGTTCAGCACCTCGATGTCGCAGCCGTTGCACCCGCCGCTGTTGGCGTGATAAACCCACAGCGAGCGCCGAAACATTTTCTGGCAGAGGGTCTTTAGCATGGGACCTCAATCCAACTCGATCTTCATGTCGTCCACCGCGGCTTCCTCGGTCAGGTAAGCCTTTGAGCGGAAGATCCAGCGTTCGTTGGCCAGGTCATCGAAGCGGTAGCCCTTGAGCTTGAGCTGTTCCAGCGGGGTGGGCTCCTTAAAACAACGACCGCACCGCTGGCAGGTGCTCATGAACAGTTCCAGCGTCTGCTGCAGGTCGCCAATCGAGGGGGTGGCGGTCTCGAATTGGTCGCTCATGGTGATGGCCTTTTCGGGGCAGACCTCGGCGCACCGGCCGCAATAGGTGCAACGCCGGCCCAGGTATTTGAGGATGCGGATCTCCTGGCACACGTCCAGCACCAGGATCTCGCGGGCCGGACAGTTGTTGGCGCACCCGGCGCACCCAATGCACTTGGCCGCGTCGAAGATCGGCCGGCCGCGGAACTTGGCCGGCACCGGCCGGGGTTGCGCCGGATACGGCAGCGTCACCCGGCCGGCCTTCAGGCAGACCAGCGCCTCTTTCAGTTTGCTCAACAGCGACATGCGTTCACCTCAGAGTCCGTAGCTGGCGAGGATCAACGCCCCCACCGCCACCGCCAGCAGCCGGGCGAAGTAGCGGATGGCCTGGTCAATCCGGTAGCGCGCGTGCGTGGCGGCTACCAGCGTCACCAGCAACACCAGCCCGAGCACCTTGGCCCAATGCACCAGCCAGCCCAGCGGAAACGCCAAGCCGTTCCCCCAAGGCACAAACAGCGCCACAAACAGCCCGCTGTAGAGGACCAGCTTGATCATTTGCGCATACTTCAACAGCGCCAGTTTCGGCCCGGAATACTCCATCAACGGCCCTTCCATGATCTCTGTCTCCGCCTCGGCGATGTCGAAGGGCACGCGCTGCACGAAGGCTTGGAACGACAGGATCATCACCCCCAACATGATCAGGCCCGACAACGGCAGCCCGCCGGCATACACCGAGCCGGCCAGCACCGTGTCGAGCCGGAGCGAGCCGGTTTTGACCGCGCCGATGACGATGGCCACGGCGAACAGCGGTTCCAGGGCGATCATGGCCATCATCTCGCGGTTGATACCGAGCAGAGAATACGTCGAGCCGGCCGCCAGCCCGGCCAGCAGCGTGCACACCCCGGCCAACGTCAGCAGGTAAATCAGCAGCAGGGCGTCGCCCGCGCCACGCAACGGCGCCGGCAACCCCATCGGCACCAGGCAGGCCACGGTCAACACCGTGGCCAGGGCCAGATAGACCGCAAAGCGCTGCACCCGGGGCGATTCGCCGGATTCGATGTCTTCTTTGCCCAGCAGTTTGAGCAGGTCGAAATAGGGCTGCCACAGCGGCGGGCCTTGGCGGGATTGAATCCGGGCTGTGACCTTGCGGAGCACGCCCTCGCAGAAAGGGGCCACCAGGAGCACCGCCACCACGTTGAGCAAACCGCCGAGGATGGATCCGAGCAGGGTCATGGCTGGGGGCTAAATCCGAAATTCAGGATGCGAAACTCGAAGCAGGCCAGACTGGGCAGGGCGCCATATGGCGACCGGTAAGAGCGTCCGCCGGAAAACCCGCATGCTGAAGGGGTGCAGGTGTAGGTGTGGCCGGGTGCCAGATGCGAGCGGTCCCTCTGTGTTGGGGGACACCCAATACACACCCCGAAAGGGTGATGGTGTACCAGCCCAGGGCAAGCGAGCTTTGCGAGCGCCGCCCGGGGTGAGGGCGTTTGCCGGAAAATCCGCACGCTGAAGGGGCCCAGGTGTGGCGGTTTAGTCCCACAGGTACCGTTCGTCATACTGAATGCCGTGTCGGTCGAGGAAGGCCCGGTACTCCTCCTCGAAGGACGGGGTCCGATGATGCTCTCGCTGTTTCCGAATGTATTCTTCCACCTCGGGGACCTGCGACTTGCTGACCGTGAACGCTGCATAGCCATCCTGCCAGCCGAAGTCCTTGCAGGTGGTGAATGTTTCTTTCACCCAACCGGAAGAGCCGCCTTTGATGCGTTTGAGCGCTTCGCTGACGGACAGGGTGGGCGGCAAGGCCACCAACAGATGAACGTGGTCTTCGATCCCGCCGATGATCAGCAGCACCATGTCGTTCTGTCGCGCAATCCCGCCTAGATGGGCCCAGATGCGTCCTTCGATATCCGGCGTGAGCCAACGTTTACGGTTCTTCGTGCTGAGAATCACGTGGTAGAGGAGGGCTGTATAGGTGTTGGCGATGAGTTCAGTCCGTTTCAGGCGTCGGTCCGCGACGCAAGTTCGAATTTGGGCCTGCGCCGACCGTGGGCTGAAGCCCACGGCTACCGTCAGACCGTCGCTCCGCGACGGCCCTGGCCGGCATGCTCCGCCGGCCATTGGCGCCGACGCACCGCGCAGCGGTGCGGTGAAGGTAGCCGTGGGTTTCAACCCACGGTTGCCGGGGAGCCAATACCCAGGCGTCGCGGAGCGACGCCTGAACCGGGTCCGCACGACTCTCAACCACCGTCGCAGGACGACCTGCCTCACCGTGAATCTCGGCCATCATTTCCCTCCCCTCGCCATCTTGAACAACTCCTCTTGCGACCACACCCGGACCGTCTTGGAGCGCAGGTCAATCGTCTCCAACCGGTCGGTGCAGGAGAAACACGGGTCAATGCTCCCCAGCGCAATGGTCATGTCGGCCAGTTGCTGGTCCTTGATCATGGCCGGGATGCCCTGGAGGTTCTGGTAGGTGGGCGCCCGCACCCGCCAACGGCGCGGCCGGTTGTTCTCGCCGGTGATCACAAAATGATGCGATTCGCCCCGAGGCGCCTCGACCGACGACATCCCCAGCCGGCCGACCGGCAGCTCGTCCTTGATCTCGGCCTGGATCGGGCCAGGCTCCATCTTGTCCAGGCATTGGCGGATGATCTTGATGGATTCGAAGACCTCTTTGGCTCGCACCACCAGGCGTGCCCACACGTCGCAACCTGTGTCGGTGACGACCTCGAACTCGACCCGGTCGTAGGCGGCATAGGGATGGTCGCGCCGACAGTCTATCGCTACCCCAGCAGCTCGCGCCACCGGCCCGACCAAGCCGGTCTCTTTCACCAGGGTCTTGTCAGCCACCCCCACGCCGCGGGTGCGCTTCTGGATGTTCTTGTCCTTGAGCACGGCGGCCACCACTGGCGCCCAGTCGGCTTCCAGCTTGTCCAGCACGGCGCGCAACTCGGCCTTCAGCTCTGGGGTGATGTCCCAACGCACCCCGCCAATGACGCACAGGGCGTAGGTCTTGCGGTTGCCGGTGATCTTTTCGGCGATCCACATGACCGGCTCGCGGATCCGGAAACTCTGCATGAACAGCGTGTCGAAACCGACAATGTGGCAGGCCAGCCCCACCCACAGCAGGTGGCTGTGGAGCCGTTCGATCTCCAGCATGATGGTGCGGATGTATTCGGCGCGCGGCGGCGGGCGGAGGGCCACGGCGCTTTCGACCGCCTGGGCGTAGCAGACGTTGTGGACACAGCCGCAGATGCCGCAAATGCGCTCGGCCATCACGGGGATGTCGTTGTAGGTGAGCACCGACTCGGCCAGCTTCTCGATGCCGCGATGGACCATGAAACCGCGGTATTCGCAGCCTCGAACCACTTCGCCCTCGACGTAAAGCCGGAAATGGGCCGGTTCATCCAGCGTGGGATGAAACGGCCCGAACGGCACCACGGTGCAACCCTCGGGCGGGTCGTCGAACTTGAACTCGCGCTCGGCATCGAAACCCTCGGGCACTTGATCCCACGCGAAATCCTTGCGCAACGGATGCACCGCCTCCGGCCAGCCGTCGGGCAGCACCAGCCGCTTCGGGTAAGTATGGCCAATGGGTTCGATGCCCACCAAGTCGCGGAATTCGCGCTCGGCCCAGTTGGCCGCCGGCACCACGGGCGTGATGCTCTCAACCTGCGGCCGGTCAGCCGGCAAATGCGTCAGCACACTGGCCAGCACATGGTCGCGGTCAAAGGCGAAGTTGTGCGCGACCATGAACTTGCCCGAGAACGGCCGGTCATCGGCTCCGATGCTGATGACGTAGCGGGCGTCCAGGTCGCGGAAGATGTGCGCGCAGACCGCTCTGAGTGCCGAAGGCTCGATGAAGACGAACAGCCGGTTCTCGCTCGGCAAATCAGCCCGCAGGATGGCCGAACCAAATTTGGCCTTCAGATGGTTGAGCTTTTCACGCGCGGTCATGGCAGTCCAAATCCCAAGTCCGAAGCCCAAAGCCCGAAACGATATCCAACCCGGCGGCGAACACCGTCCCGGCTGCTCGCCGCCCGGCACGCACCTTGGCGGAACGCCGGTGACTTGGCCTGCGCCATGCGCTCGGGGCGCACTCCGGCAGAAGGCGTCGCCCGCCGGTGGCTCTCGACCCAACGCAGCCCCCGCGGGCCCACGCCCCGGGCTGGCCGGTCTTGTGCGCTTTCAACGCAGATTCTGGGGTTCGATGGTTCATGCGCTTTCTCTGGAGGCACGCTCGCGGCGCGCTCGGGGCGCTCCACCCAGCCAGCGGAACCAACGCTTGATTTCCGCGTAAAAGCTGTGTGCCACATACCGGTGTTGGTCTGCCTCACGCACGTAGCCGCACAACCACGGCGCCGCCGCCCTTCGAGGCGCCTGCGCCCCGCGAGCGAGCGCCGTTGCCACCAGAAACATCAAGCCCAGCACTCCGGCCAAGACAACCGGCGCAAACACCGACCCGCCCTGCCACCCTGCGATACCCGCGCCCAGCCCGCCGGTGACCGGCGTGGCGCCGGCCAGCGTGGCGCCCAGGCCCTGCCGGCTGGCCTGCAGGGCCAGGTCCGTGAGCTTGAACGCCAGCGCCGGCATCAGGCCCACCACAATGCACGTGGCCGCCAGCAGCAGTTGCGGTAGCCGCATCAGCCAGCCGACTTCCAGCGGGCCTTGCCGGGCTTTCTCGGCCACGAGCGCGCTGGTGCGGGACAGGAAACTGGTTCCGAAAAACTTGATGAACGACGCCAGCGTCAGCGCGCTGGTGAGGATGGCCACCAGGGCGCATACGGGCAGGAACTTCGCCGCAGCCCCGCCCTGGATGGCGGCGATGAAGATGGTCCACTTGCTGACAAACCCGTTGAACAGCGGCACGCCGCTGATGGAGAAGCTGGCGATCAATGCCGTCACGGCTGTGAGCGGCATAAACCGCATCAGGCCGCCCAGCTTGTTCAAATCCTGCGTGTCGGTCGCCCAAAGGATCGAGCCGGCGTTGAGGAACAGCAGGCTCTTGAAGGTGCCGTGGTTGACCGTGTGGAACAGCGCGCCGTAAAAGCCCACTGTGGCCAGCGCCGCCAGGGCCGGGTCGGCTGACGGCAGAATCGCCAGGCAAGCGCCAATGCCCAGCAGGATGTAACCCACCTGACCGATGCTGTGGAAAGCCAGCAGCCGCTTGGTTTGTTCCTGCTTGAGCGCCTGCATCGTGCCGGTGAACAGGGTGACGGTGCCCAGCAGCGCAATGACCGCGCCCCAGGCGGCCATCGGGTAATGGTTTTGCGCGTGGGTGGGCACCAGCCACAGAAAGTAACGCAGGATCCCATACACCCCGGTCTTGATCATCACGCCCGAGAGCATCGCGCTCACCGGCGACGGCGCGGCCGGATGCGCGTCCGGCAGCCACACCTGGCCAAACGGCCACATGCCCAGCTTGATGCCGAAGCCGACCAGGAACAGCGCAAAGGCCGTGGCCACCAGCCCCGGCCTGGCCTGGAGCAACGCGGGCAGATTGCGGCTCACCACCTCGAAGTCATACCGCAGGCCCTCGGCACCGGCAGGCACGCTGTTCCGGACCAGCAGCTCGGCCCCGATCATCGTCAGCGCGCAGGCGATCTGCATCATGAGCAGATACTTGTTGGCGGCGCGAATGTTCTGGGGCTTGCGGTGCTCGAAGCGGATGAGGGCGTAGCCGGGCAGCGTCATCATCTGCCAGAAGATGAAGAAGAACCACATCATGTCGGTGGTGCTCACCAGCCCGTACATGGCCGCCAGGAACAGCAGCCAGTAAGGGTAGTAGCGGCCCACGCCGTAGTCGCGGTAATGCCGCATGTATTCGATGGAATAAAAGGCCGCCGGCAGCGCGATGCTGGCTATCAGCCCAATGAAAATCGCTGTCAGGCCGTCCACGTGAATCTTCAGGGCAAAACCCAGCGCAGGCACCCGGAGAAATTCCTGGGGTTGCGTGCCGCCGCTGATCAACGCCATGCCCGCCGCATACAGCGCCAGCGCGCTCGACACTGTCGTGGCCAGGAAAGCCAGCCAGCCCGCCGCAGCCCGGCTCCGCGCCACCAGCAGAGTAATCACCGCGCCGGCCAGGCAGGCCAGCAGCGAACCCAGAACGGCTTGGGCGGGGGTCAGCATGGGCAAAACCTGAAAGCCGAGACGGGCCGGGCCAGCTTGGACGCGCGCGAAAGAATGGGCTTGGGGACAATGTCACCCCTCACCCCGGCCCTCTCCCCGTGGAGGGGAGAGGGGGACGGGTCGGGACCGCGCTGGGTTTTGCAAGCGCGCTGCCGGAAGCGGCAGGATCGCTCAACAGGAGCTTGCGCACCCTTCACCCCGGCCCTCTCCCCGTTGAGGGGAGAGGGGGACGGCTGGGAGCCACACTGAAGTTCGGAAGCGTGCTGCAGCGATCGGCGGCGGCGTCGAGCTGGCCGTGGTGAACCAGCTTTTCGGCGCGCTTTTGACGCATCAAAAGCCGCTGGCCGGCTCGCCCGCGAATGCGAATCAATGCCCGTCATGCTAACGCTTCCTCCGATTGCGGGGCCAGCAGGGCCGTGAGGGATTCGATTGCGGCCATTACGCTTGGCGAAAGCCCAGAGCCGGGCTGCAGGCACTCCGGCTGCACGCCCAACAGCCAGACTTTGGTGCGACCGTTGGCCTCGATCAGCCGCGCCAGCAGGCCGAGCGCAAGCTTGTGGGTGGACACCTGGGGGAAACGCGCCGTCATTTCGTCCGCACTCAAGAGCACCACCGAGCCGGGCGCTGCGCCGCACCCGACCGCGTCCAGAAACACAACGTTGTCAAAGGCGCCGTTCGTCAGCTTCCCGATCCAGCGTTCGGGAGCGGTCCCGGCCAGAATCACCTCCGGCGCCAAGGCCATGAGGCGGGAGGCTTGATGCGCGAGCGCTTCCGCCAGCCGCACGCCCAAGCCGTCGTCGCCCTGCTCGACGTTGCCCAGGCCCACCAGGCAAACGCGGCCGCGCAGGATGCTTCGGAGCTGTTCGCGCAAATCAGGCATCAGATGTCCTCGCCGAGTTTCTTGATCTGCTCGTAGGTGAACACGGGGCCGTCCGTGCACACGTAAGCCACGCCGATGCAGCAATGGCCGCACTTGCCCACGCCGCATTTCATGTAGCGCTCCAGCGTCGAGACGATGCAGTGGCCGGGCAGCCCCATGTCCAGCAGGTCCTTGATGACGAACCGGAACATGACCGGCGGCCCGCACACAAACGCGATGGTGTTGTCCACCGGCACCTCCACCCCGGGTTGCTGAAACAGGCTGGCCACCACGCCCACATGGCCTTTCCAGGTCGGATCGGCCCGGTCCACCGTGAGGTGGCATTCGATGTCGGCGGACTTCTCCCACTGCGCCAGGTCGGCCCGGTACATCAGTTCGCTCTGCCGTTTGGCGCCGTAGAAAATCTGGATGCGGCCGTACCGCTGGCGATGCGCCATGGCGTAAACGATGCAGGAGCGCAACGGGATCAGCCCGATGCCGCCCGCCACAAATACCAGGTTCTTCCCGTAATAGTCCTCCATCGGGAAGCCGTTGCCGTAGGGCCCGCGCACGCCGAACCGGTCGCCGGGCTTCAGCGCATGCAGGGCCGCGGTGCCCGTGCCCACGCGTCGCACCGTGAAAAAGGTCTCCTCCTCGGTCGGGCTGGGCGGCAACGACAGCGGAAACTCGCCCGCGCCAAAGACCGATACCTGGGCGAACTGGCCGGGGCGAAACCGCTTAAACCGGCGCTGCTCGTCCGGGTCCTCGAAGTGCCAGTAGAAGGTCTTTACCTCGGGGATCTCGTCCTGGACGCGGTCCAGCACCGCCAGCTTCGGCAGGTAAATGTTGTCGGAGGCTGGTGTCATGGCGCTACAGGCGCAATTTTCTCCGTCTCCGCCGTGGCGCGGCGGATCATCTCCACCACGCTGGGCATGCCGACATCGCCGTGGCAGACGGCCGCGCAGCGGCCGCAGCCCATGCAGGCCACGCTCAGCTCGCGCTGGATGAAGTAATGAGCCAGCTTGCGGAAGAACCGGCGGTTGCGCCGGTCATGCACCGCCCGGCGCGGGTTGTGGCCGCCGGCCATGCGGGTGAACCCGCCCAAGGCACAAGCGTCCCAGATGCGCACCCGCTCGATTTCGTCAGGGCCAGCCTGGCGGTCGCTGACGGTGAAGCAGGTGCAGGCGGGACACACATAGGTGCAGCCGCCGCATTCCAAGCAGCGGTTGCCGATCTCTTCCCAGGTCTTGTCCAGAATCTTGCCTTGGGACACGTAACGGACGGTGGCGGCGAACCAGCTTGTGGTGGTCTTGAACCGGTTGCGGACCGCGGCCAGGATTGCGCGGCGCTTTTCCACGTCTGCCGCAGTGACCGGCCTGAAGATCGGCTCGGCCAACAACTCTTCGCCCGCCGCACTGCCGGCCACGGCCATGAACCGGCCGTCGTGCAGGTCCATCAATTGCAGGTCGAAATGCTCGCGCGCCGCTGGGCCGGTATCCGCGCAGGGGCAGAAGCATTCCTCGCCGATGTCCAGTTCCGGATCGGTGCAGACCATGTTGACCAGCAACAGATTTCGGCGCCGACGCTCGTAGTAAGGGTCGCGAAACTCGCGCCCGAGGTAAAACCGGTCCAGATGCCAAATGCCGGCCACGTCGCAGGAGCGGATGCCGAACAGAACGCGGCGGGTTTCTTCGAACGTCGGCTCGATCCGAAAAGTGCCATCGGCCTGGCGCACGCGCAGCAACCGTTCGATGTGCGGCAGCACGTAGCGCTTGGGCGGATAGTAGGGGTTGGGCAGGTGAAGCTGGATGCGGTCGCGGTTGGCGTCGGTGACCGTGTCGAAGAACGTGTCACGGCCGCGGCCCCGGAACGGCGCAATCACTTCGTAGCCCCGGGCGCGGAGCAGGTCCACGATCCGCAGCACATCGGCTGCAGCCAGGAGGCGGGCTTTCATGTGGTGTAGCGCAGCACGCGCACGGGGACCGGGTGAGTGCCGTTGCCGGTCGCACCCAGAATCTGCTGTTCCACCTCGCGCACGAAGTAGGGCACAAAAACGGTGCCCATCCGCGCCTCGGGCGTCACCCGGGCGTAGGTGACGGCATCGCCGCTGGCGGCCTGGAGGCGGATGCGTTCGCCGTCGCGGATGCCCAGCCGGGCGGCGTCCTGGGCGTTGATCTCGACAAACCCGTTGGGATAGTCCAGCAGCAGGATGCGGTATTCGCGTTTGAGGGTTTCGCTGTGCTGGATGAGCACGTTGTGGTGCCAGTAGTAAAGCGAGTGGCCGAAAATCAGCGACAACGGATAGTCCGCCGGCTGGGAAGCCGGCGCGGGCCGGGCCACGGGCACAAACTTGAAGCCGCGCTCCGGCAGGCCGTCTTCGAACAGGTACCGAGTGCCCAGCGGCTTGTCGGTGGTGCAGGGCCACTGCCGGCCGTAGTCGCGGTCCAGGTTCTCGTGGCTGGCGCCACTGTAAAATGGCACCGCCCGGCCAATTTCCTCCATGACCTCGGCCGAGCTGCTGTAGCCCCAGTCCACGCCCAGGGCGCTGGCCATGCGGGTGAGTTGCAGCCAGGCCGGCCAGGGGCCGGGCGGCGGCTCGATCACCTGCCGGGCCAGTTGGATGCGGCGTTCGGTGCTGGTGAAGGTGACCTGTTCTTCGCCGAAGGCGGTGCAGGGCAGCACCACATGGGCGTATCGGGCGGTGCCGGTCATGAACAGGTGTTGCACCACCACCAGGTCCACCTGTTGCAACGCCTGCGCCGCGTCGGCAAACACCGCCGTGCTCACCGGGTCGTACCGGCACAGCCACAGGCCCCGCAGCCGGCCGGCGGCGCAATCGCCCAGCACCGCACGCGCGTTGCGGCCCGGTTGCTCGGGCAGGCGGGCGCCCCAGAGCATTTCAAGCTGCGCGCGCGCCGCGCGGTCGGTCACGGGTCGGTACCCGGGCAGGAAATCGGGCAACATGCCCATGTCGCACACGCCCTGTAGGTTGTTTTGCTCGGTGAGGGCAAACAGGCCGGCGCCTTGGCGGCCCACATTGCCGGTGAGCAGAGCCAGATTGACGATCTGCCGGATGCCCTCGGCGCTGCGGCTTTCGATGCCGGTGGAGTAAAGCCAGGCTGCGGCCCTGGCCCGGGCATAGGCCAGCGCCGCAGCTTCGATCTGCTCGGCGGGCACGCCGCATTCGGCCGCGGCCGCCATTAGGTCGTACTCCTGCACCGCGGCCAGAAACGGTTCAAAGTCGCGACAGTGCGCTTTGATGAACGGCAGGTTCATCAAGCCGCGGTCCACAATCACCTTGGCCATGGCCCCATACAGGGCCACGTCGGTGCCCGGCTTGAGCTGGAGGAACAAGTCGGCGCTCTCGGCCACCCGATGCCGGCGGGTATCAATGACAATGAGGGTGGCGCCAGCCAGCTTGGCGCGGAGCACGGCGCCGCCGATGGTGGGCAGTTGGCGGGCCAGGTCCACGTGATCCACCACAATCACCTGGCTGCGGGCCAGGTCGGCCACCGAGCTGGTGGTGGCCGGCACCCCCAGCATGTCGCGCAGCACGTGGATGGAGTTGTGGGTATAGACGCCGGTGCCGTGGTCCACGTTGTTGGTGCCCAAGACCGCCCGGGCCAACTTCTGCAGCAGGTAACTCTCCTCGTTGGAACAGCGGGGCGAACACAAAAACGCCAGCGCATCCGGGCCGTGCTGGTGGCGGATTTGGCGCAGCTTCTCGGCGATGAAATCCAGCGCCTCCGGCCAACTGGCCTGCTCGAACCGGCCCTGGCGCTTGATCAGCGGCTGCAACAGCCGGTCCGGCGCGCTGGCCACCTCGTGCACGTGCCAGCCGCGCACGCAGATGCGGCCCGCGTTGGTCGGGTGCGACATGCTGGGGTAGGCGCCGGTGATGCGGTTGCCGGCGGTTTCCAGGTAAATGCCGCAGCCGACCCCGCAAAAGGTGCAGGTGCTCAGCCGGTGGGCCATGGCTTGAAGTGCGCGATACCCCAACCCGCCGCTTGGTTTAGCCTCCAGCGGCTCGGCGCAACGGTTTGGCTTGGCCAGCCGGCCTCCAGGTGCGACCAAACCCGACGTTGGAGTGGCTGTCGATTCGCCCGCGTCACCGGCGTTGAGTTAAACTTTGACGACGTGGTTGGCTAAACAAGCGTTGCTAATTGGTTAACCTTTTTTGTCGGCCGCGGTTGCTCGGGCGGTGGTGCGACTTTTGAAGGCCGGGCGTGTAGTCCCAGTCTAATGGCGTGCTCATGAAACGGATGATATGGCTTGTGGTCGTAGGCATGGCGGTGCCGTGGACTGGCGTGGCGGCCGTCACTTTGGCTCGAGACGGCAAAGCGCAGTGCGTGATCGTGTGCGAGGCGGAGGCTCCTGCACCCGAACAGCATGCCGCGCGTGAGTTGGCGCAGACGTTGCAGCAGATCACCGGCGCAACCTTCTCGATCCAACCGCCAGGTGAATCCACCCCGGCCAGCGCCATCTGGGTTGGGCCCAGTGGAGCGGCACGGCGGCTGTTTAGCGCAGTGCCCTTTGACCAGCTTGGCCCTGAGGAGGTGGTGATCCAGACCTCGGGTCCACATCTGCTACTGGCGGGTGGCCGGCCGCGCGGCACCCTGTATGCCGTGAGTCGGTTTCTCCAAGACCATTGCGGGGTGCGTTGGTGGACACCGTGGGCTAGTCGGCTACCTAGCCGGCCCACTCTAGCGTTTGATCGGCTTGAGGTGCGGGCGCAGCCGGCCTTCGAGTATCGGGAGCCGTTCTGGTATCCTGCGTTCAATGCGGACTGGGCAGTGCGCAACTGCGTCAATGGCCAGTCGGCCAATATCCCGCCGGAAAAAGGCGGCTGCATCCGATACAAAGGGTTCGTGCACACGTTTTATCCGTTGGTGCCACCGGAGAAGTATTTTGACCAGCATCCCGAGTGGTACAGCCTCATCAACACCCAGCGCACAGCCAAGAATGCCCAGTTGTGTCTGAGCAACCCGGAGTTGCGCGACTTCTTGGTTCAACGCGTTAAGCAGTGGCTGCGCGAGGCGCCCGAGGCGGGCATTGTGTCGGTGTCGCAAAACGATTGGCATGGGGCTTGTCAATGCGCCGGGTGCCGCGCCATCGACGAGGCCGAAGGCAGCCCCAGTGGCAGCCTGCTGGCGGCAGTCAATTACGTCGCCGAGAAGATCGAGCCTGAGTTTCCCCACGTTGCGGTCGATACCTTGGCTTACCAATACACGCGCAAGCCGCCCAAGACGCTCAAGCCCAGGCCCAACGTCATCGTGCGGCTGTGCTCCATCGAGTGTAATTTCCGCGAGCCACTGGATGCGCCCGCCAACGCCAAGTTTGCCGAGGACCTGTTGGGCTGGTCGAAGATCTGCCGGCGCCTCTACATCTGGGATTACACGACCGATTTTGCTCACTACGTGCAGCCGCACCCGAACTGGTTTGTGCTGGGGCCGAACTTGCGCTTCTTCCACAAGCACGGGGTGCGGGGTGTATTCGAGCAGGGAGCTTACCAATCCTTCGGCTCCGAGATGGCGGAGCTGCGGGCTTGGCTGCTGGCGCAACTGTTATGGAACCCGCATCAAGATGACCGAGCCCTCATGGACGAGTTCTTGGACGGCTACTACGGCCCAGCAGCGCCGTTCATCCGAAAATACTTTGCCCTCATGCACCAAGCCTCCGCCGGCTACAATCTCACCTGTTTCTCCGGCACCGAAACGCCCTTCTTCCGGTTCCCTACCTTGGCCCAAGCCGAAGCGCTCTGGCAACAGGCTGAGGAAGCAGTGGCCGGGCAGCCGGAGCTGTTGCCCCGGGTGCGTCTGGCCCGATTACCCGTCCGATACGTCTGGTTGGTCCGATGGACCAAGCTGCGTCAGGAATGCGAGCAAGCCGGGGGCACTTGGCCACTGCCTCAGTCGCGTAAGGCCGTGGCCGAGGAATGGGGTCGGGTGGCGGCTGGCGTGCCGGAGTTGCCTTGGACCAAAGTGACTCGCATTAACGAAAGTGGCCTCAGCCCCGAAAAGTTCCTCGCCCGATTCGCCGACGAGCCGGCGCCGAAAAATTGATCCGCCTTGCTGAACGAGCCACCGACTCAGGGCTGCGGATCCCTCGACATGAATCTGGGCCGCCGTGGAATCGTTCGGACACCACTGCGGTCGTCAACCGCTGGAGCTCGACAGCGATTTTTGGAGAATGGGCCATCGCCGGTCTCAAGACGCAGTTCAGGTTTTTCCACGGCATCAGGAGTCCTGAGACTTGGGCCGTCAGCCTAAGCCCGTGCAGTGGCTGGCCAGGCTACCCCTGTCGTATGCTTGCATAAGGTGGCATAAACCTAGGTCACAGCTACTGGGCCGGCTGGCCTGGGTTCAGACACCGCCGCGGGTTCCTGTAGCCTATGCAGCCTGGCCCAGCCCGACCATCCATCCACCTCTGGCTGGCGCAGGGTAGGTGTGGCACGCGACAAACTCGTGCCCCAGCGCGGCAGCCTCCTGGCAGGGACCGGAATGAGGTCTGGCAACGGGGGCGGAGGCGCCCATTGACTTGCCTAGGCTTCCGCGCAGCCCAAAGCGCATAAGACCCTGACACGCCACGGGTTAATCACGCCATCCCACCCCAGCGCCCCAGCTTCCAACCCGGCTCGGTTTGTTGGCTGGCGTGGGTTGGCTCGGAGCCCAACTCACCGTTCTCGGCCAAGGTCCGACCGGGTCAGTCATTGACAGCCACCGTGGGCGTGGTAGGTTCGGGCCTCTTTTTGCTGGGGGCGTTCCCGGCAAGACAGAACCTTGAGAACGGATTTTTGAGCTAGACAGAGACACGACAACCTATGCCAAAAACACCCAAATACGTTTACTTCTTTGGCGGCGGCAAAGCCGACGGCAACGAATCGATGAAAAACCTCTTGGGCGGCAAAGGGGCGAACCTAGCCGAGATGGCTGGGCACCCTGACCTGCGCTTGCCAGTGCCGCCCGGCTTCACCATCACCACCGAGGTGTGCACTTACTTTTACCAGCACAAGCGCACCTACCCCAAGGAGCTCAAACCCCAAGTCGAGGCCGCCCTGGCCCGGGTCGAGCAGCTTATGGGCCGCAAATTCGGCGACCCACAAAACCCGCTCTTGGTCTCGGTCCGATCCGGCGCACGCCGCTCGATGCCGGGCATGATGGAAACCGTGCTGAACATTGGGCTGACGGAGAAGACCATCGGCGGCCTGATCGCGCAGACCGGCGGCAACGAACGGTTCGCTTACGATGCGTACCGGCGCCTGATCATGATGTATTCTGACGTGGTCATGGAAAAAGCCGCTGGTATCGAACCCAAGGGCGGTAAAGGCATCCGCAAACTGATGGACGAGCGGCTGGATGAACTGAAGCACCAGAAAGGTTACGCCTCGGACACCGACCTGACCGTGGACGACCTCAAACAACTGGTGGCCGAGTTCAAGCAGATGGTCCGCGATTACTTCGGCAAACCCTTCCCCGAAGACCCGCACGAGCAGCTCTGGGGCGGTATCGGCGCGGTGTTTGCCAGTTGGATGGGCAAACGCGCCGTCGAATACCGCCGCATCGAAAAAATCCCCGATGATTGGGGGACCGCCGTCAACGTCCAGGCCATGGTCTTTGGCAACATGGGCGACGATTGCGCCACCGGCGTGGCCTTCAGCCGTAACCCGGCCACTGGCGAGAACACCTTCTACGGCGAATACCTCGTCAATGCCCAAGGCGAAGACGTGGTAGCGGGCATCCGCACCCCGGCGCCCATCAACGACGCCTCGGCCAACGACCAAAGTCGGCACCTGCCCACTTTGGAAAAATTGATGCCCAAGCTTTACAAAGAGCTGGACACTTACCGGCGGAAGCTGGAGCGCCATTACAAGGACATGCAGGACATCGAGTTTACCATCGAAAAAGGTAAACTCTACATGCTCCAGTGCCGCGTCGGCAAACGCAACGGCACCGCCGCAGTCCGCATGGCCGTCGAGATGTACAAGGAAGGGCTCATCGACGCCGACACGGCCATCATGCGCGTGGCGCCAAATCAGTTGGTCGAGCTGTTGCTACCCATGCTCGATCCCAAAGCCGAGCAGGCCACTCACCCCATCGCCAAAGGCTTGCCCGCTGGGCCTGGCGGCGCCGTGGGCCGGGTCGTCTTTACCGCCAAAGACGCTGTCGAATGGGCCGCCCGAGGCGAGAAAGTCATCCTGGTGCGCGAAGAGACCTCGCCTGAGGACGTGGATGGCATGCACAAAGCCCAAGCGATCCTCACCAGCAAAGGCGGCATGACCAGTCACGCCGCCCTGGTGGCTCGGGGCTGGGGCAAATGCTGCATCGTCGGCTGCGGCGAAATCCAAATCGCCGACGACAACAAGTCGTTCACCACCAAGAAAGGCCACCTGGTCAAAGAAGGCGATTGGATCAGCCTCAACGGCACCTCCGGCCTGGTTTACCTAGGGCAGTTGCCCTTGGTGCCGGTGGACATCGAACACAACAAGTATTACGTGGAACTGATGAAGTTGGTGGACCGCCGGCGCGTGCTGAAGGTCCGCACCAACGCTGATACCCCCAAAGACGCTGCCCAGGCCGTCAAGTTCGGCGCCGAGGGCATCGGCCTGTTCCGCACCGAGCACATGTTCTACGGCGAAGGCAGCGACCAGCCCCTGTTCCTCCTGCGCAGAATGATCATGTCCCGCACCGAACAGGAACGGCGCCAGGCCCTCGACGAGCTGTTCCCCTTCGTGAAGAAAGACGTCAAGGCCACCCTCGAAGTCATGGATGGCCGGCCCGTCACCATCCGGCTGCTGGACCCGCCCTTGCATGAGTTCGTGCCCAAGAGCGAGGAGAAACTCCAGGAACTGGCCAATGCACTGGGCGTGGACGTGGCCGAGGTCAAGAAACGCGGCGATGCCCTACACGAGACCAACCCCATGCTCGGCCATCGCGGCGTGCGCCTCGGTATCACGTACCCAGAAGTGACCGAGATGCAGATCCGCGCCATCCTCGAAGCCGCTGCCGAACTGATCAAGGAAGGCAAGAAGGCTAACCCCGAAATCATGATCCCGGTCACCTGCGCCGCCAACGAACTGATCCATCAACGGGCTATCTTCGACAAGGTCCTGGCCGAGGTGAAAGCCAAGTTCGGCCTCAAGAAGCTGCCCTGCATGTATGGCACCATGATCGAAATCCCGCGTGCCGCTCTCCGCGCAGGCAAGATGGCTGAGGTAGCCGAATTCTTCAGCTTCGGCACTAACGACCTCACCCAGATGACCTTCGGGTTCAGCCGCGACGACATCGGCAGTTTCCTGCCCGATTACCTCAACAACAAGATCCTCACCGACGACCCGTTCCAAACCATCGACCAGGACGGCGTGGGTGAGCTGATCCAGTTAGGCATCGAACGCGGGCGCAAGACCCGGCCGGACCTCAAAGTGGGCATCTGCGGCGAGCACGGGGGCGACCCGGCCAGCGTCAAGTTCTGCCATCGGGTAGGCATGAACTACGTGAGCTGCTCGCCTTTCCGCGTGCCCATTGCCCGCTTGGCCGCTGCCCAAGCCGCCATCGAGGCGGACGCTGCCAAGAAAACAGCCAAGAAGACGAAGAAGTGACCGGCTTCTTCTAGCGGCGTCTGCGCACAGCGCCGCTGGCTGGATTAACGAAAGCCGCTCCGGGTAACTGGAGCGGCTTTTTCGTTGAGTCACGGCCGTGCCAACCTCAGGCCGGTACCCGACTTGGTTCATTCATGGCGGAGAGCCTCGATCGGATCGAGGCTGGCCGCCCTGCGGGCCGGTACGTAGCCAAAGATGACCCCAACGGCCGCCGAAAACGCAAAGCCGATCAGGACAATCGGCGCATTGAAGACAAACGGGACCTGCAGCACCCCGGCAAGCCAGGTGGCCGTCAGCAGAGCCAACACAATGCCGATGAGTCCGCCCAGAGACGAAATCACCACTGACTCCACCAGGAACTGGAGGAGAACTTCGCGCTCCAGCGCGCCAATGGCGAGCCGAGTGCCAATTTCCCGCGTCCGCTCGGTCACGGACACAAGCATGATGTTCATGATGCCAATCCCGCCCACCAGCAGGCTCACCGCTGCCACCGCACCCAGCAGCATCGTCATGGTCTGGGTCGTCCCGGAAAGCATCCGCGCGATTTCTTTCATGTCCATGACAGTGAAGTTGTCCTCTTGGTGCGACGAGAGATGCCGTCGGGCGCGCAACACGCGGCGAATGTCGCGTTGGACTCGCTCGACTGAAACCCCGTCCCGCACCGAAACCTGGATGAGGCTCACGTCATCGTTGCCCGCGATGCGGCGCTGGAATGTGCGCAGGGGCACGACAATGATGTCGTCCTGATCCATCCCCATGGTGGACTGGCCCTTGGGTTCAATCAGGCCAATGACCTCACAGGAGATTTTTTCCAGCCGGATGCGTTTGCCAATGGGGCTTTGGCGGCCGAACAGTTTGCTCCGCACCGTCTCGCCAATCACACATACGGCGGTGCCGCTGCGCACATCGGTGGCGGAGAAGGCACGCCCTTCGCAAATCCGACGGTTGGTCAGGGGAAAGAATAGTTCCGAGGTGCCGGTGACGGTGGTGGCCCAGTTTTCGTTGCCGTGAATGGCGGTGATGGACCGGCTGCTGACCGGTGCCACGCCATTCAAGCCGGGGACATCCCGGGCGATCGCTTCGGCATCGGCCACCTTGAACGGCGACGCTCCGGAGGTTTGGCCCGGGCCCATGCGCTTGCCCGGAGGGGTCACGACCAGGTTGCCTCGGCGCGCTTGTTGTGTGACGTATTTCACCGGCTGCGGTTTGCGACTCAGCAGCGGAAAAAGTAGGCCGGCGGCCAGCACAGCAAGCCCGGCCCAAAGCCACCAACGGCGACGCCGCAGTCCGCCGCCTGACGGCGGCGGCTACGGGCCAGCGGGTAGCCGCCGGCGTAAGCCGGCGGATTGATCGAGCGGGTTGGCTTGAGTCCGCCGTCTTACGACAGCGGCTACGGTGCTACGGTGTTGGTCCGGCGAACCCCGTAGCCGCCGACGTAAGTGGGCGGAAAGGCAAGAAGAATGAGAGTTGGTCAGCCCAACATCGGCAGAAGTTTTTGGACTTGGAAGCCCGAGCGTAGCCGGCCATGCTGAACCGCGATGCGACCGGCGCTGCCTTACGTCACCGACCGGGTCTGCGAGCCGGGGCAGGGACAGGTTGTCACCAGAGCGAAGTTGTTGTGGCCAATTACCTGGGCCACATTTGGCTTGGTGGCGCTTGGCAGCCTTTGGGTGGGCGTGGCGAGCCTGAGGGGTGCCGATGCGGTGCGGGTACGGCGATTGCCGGGTAACCCGATCATCCGACCGGCCATGTTGGCTGGTGCGGATGGCCGCAACATCAATGGGCCGTCGCTGATCCGTGTGCCGGACTGGGTCGAATCGCCTCTGGGCCGGTACTACCTTTACTTTGCTCATCACCAGGGCCAGTACATCCGGCTGGCTTATGCGGACCGGTTGGAGGGTCCTTGGACGATTTACAAGCCCGGTGTGCTGCACCTGACCAATGTGCCTGCCTGCCGCGGCCACATCGCCTCGCCGGACGCGATCGTGGACCACGAACGAAAGCAGATTCGGCTGTATTTTCACGGGCCCGCTCGGGCGGTCTCGGGTCAAAAGAGCTTTGTGGCCTTATCCAAAGACGGTCTGCATTTCACGCCGCGGGACGATGTGTTGGGTATCTTTTATTTCCGGGTCTTTCGGCATGGCGACTGGTGGTATGCGCTGGCCAAAGGCGGCGTGCTGCATCGGTCGCGGGACGGGTTGACGCCGTTCGAACGAGGGCACAATCCGTTCCCGGGTGGGGACCAGCGGCGAGGCGACTTGAACGACCCCGGGCCGCGTCACGTGGCGCTGCACAAGGTGGGCGATACGCTGTGGGTCTATTACACCAACATTGGGGATGCGCCTGAGCGGATTTTGCGCGCGCGGGTAGAGCTCACACCAGACTGGCGCGATTGGCGGGCAGTGGAGCCGCAGGAGGTGCTCCGGCCTGAATACGACTGGGAAGGTGCCGACTTGCCGATTAAACCCTCTGCAGCCGGGCCATCACGCAGTCGCGAGCATGCGCTGCGGGATCCGGCGATCTTTGTGGACACCGACGGCCGCACTTACCTGCTCTACGCCGTCGCTGGTGAGTCCGGCATCGCCATTGCCGAATTGCCCTCGGAAGCATCCCGGTAACGGCCCTAGCATCCCGCTGCACCTGTAGGCTTAACGCTTTGTTGACTGAAGCCGGGCAAGCGGGGGCGTTGGGCTGTGCGGCGGAGGCAGCGCTGGGAGTTTGGGCGTTGGCGGTTTGCTGGCGGAACAGCCCGTTGCTTTGGCCAGGGTGCGAGTCGGGTCGAGCAGGCCAAGCTGGTGGTCGGAGCCCAGGTCGGCGCACGGGGCTGGATGCGCCTGCTGCTACGCGCTATTGGAGTTTTGCGGCGACCGTCCCATCGGCTCCCAGTGCTCGGGCTCGGCTTTCCTTTGTGGAGCGATGCCGGGTTCGCGCTCGACCCGTAGCCGGGGCGGCAGGCAGTTTTGCGGCATGAACCGGCGTCAATTTCTGAGTTTTGCGGCAGTTGGGGCTACGGTCTTGGCCAGCGCTCGACCGCTACGGGCCGACGCGAGGCCGCGTCGAATCAAAGCGGGGTTTTTGGGTGGGGCCCATTCGCATGCGGCTGAGAAATGGCGGCTGGTGCGTGAATCGGCCGATTACGAGTTGGTTGGCATGGCCGAAGAATCAGCGGGAGTGCGGGCCCGATTCGAAAAGCAAGGGGCGAGGTTTTTGAGCGTCGATGCGCTGCTTGAGGCGTGCGATGTGGTGTTGGTCGAGTCAGCTGTGGCGGACCACGCGCGTCATGCGCAGCAAGCCCTGGCAGCGGGCAAACATGTGCATCTGGAGAAGCCGCCTGCGGATAACCTGGCTGATCTGGAAGCGCTGGTGCGTTTGGCCCGGCAGAAGAACCTGATGCTGCAAGTGGGTTACATGTGGCGGTATCATCCGGGCTTTGGAGCCATCTTCGAAGCGGTACAGCGCGGTTGGCTGGGGCAGGTTTATCTGGTGCGCGGCATGATTGGCACTGAGCTTAGCGCCGAGCGTCGGCCCGAATGGGCCCAGTTCAAGGGCGGTGGTCTGTTCGAGTTGGGGTCGCATCTGATCGACGCTTTGATTCGGCTGATGGGCGAGCCGGTGTCGGTGACGTCGCTGCTGCGTGGGCATGGGGGTTTTGCCGATGCGCTGATGGACAACAGCGTGGCGGTATTCGAGTTTCCCAAGGCCATCGGGATGATTGTCAATTCGACCCTCCAGCCCAACGCAGGCCGGCACCGGGTGTTCGAAGTGTTCGGCACCAACGGCAGCGCCACGCTCCAGCCGATCGAGCCGCCCACGTTACAAATCGATTTGGCCAAAGCTGCCGGGCCTTACAAGGCGGGCCTCCAGACGGTGCCGCTGCCCAAATACGAGCGGTATGTCGGTGACCTGGCGGAGCTGGCTGCGGCGGTGCGGGGGGAACGCCCGCTCAACGTCACCCTCGATGAGGAACTGCGCGTGCAGAAATGGCTGCTGAAAGCTTGCGGGATGATATGAAGCGAACCTGGCCGGCAAATCAACTGCATGCGGGCGGCGCTGCCCGCGCTAGACAGCGCCGAGCATGCTGCAGCCGGGCTTGGGAGCTGGGCTGGGCCGCAACGCCGCTGAGGGACCGGAGTAGCTTTGGGGCCGGGCTGCATGTTCGAAGTTGTATCTTTGTGCTGGTGGCGGGGGCTACCCTGGGCTGCGGCACAGCGGCCGCGCAGCCGGGTGCAGTCCTTGATCCGCGCCACCTGGCCAACGGCTGGGTCATACCCAGCGAAGGTTATGCGGACCAACCTTACGTCGTGAAGACCGATGACGGGGCCTGGCTATGCGTGTTGACCACAGGCAAAGGGCCTGAAGGCGCCCCGGGCCAGCACATTATCGCGATGCGCAGCACCGACCGGGGCCGCAGTTGGGGAAAGCCGGTGGACATCGAACCGGCACACGGTCCGGAGGCCAGCTACGCCGTGCTGTTGAAGGTGCCCTGTGGCCGCATCTACGCTTTCTACAACCACAACACCGACAACGTGCGGGAGGTCAAAACCGAGACCGGCAGCGTGCTCAAACGGGTGGATTCACTCGGCCACTACGTATTCAAATACAGCGATGACCACGGGCGCACCTGGTCCGCGCGCCGGTATGAGGTGCCGGTGCGTGAGTTTGCGTGCGACCGCACCAATGTGTATGGCGGCAAATTGCGGTTTTTCTGGAATGTGGGGCGGCCGCTCCTATTGGATGGCGCGGTTCTGTTGGTGATTCATAAGGTGGGCGCCTTGGGCGCCGGGTTTTTTGCTCAGTCGGAGGGCGCCTTCATCAGGAGCCGAAACATTCTGTGGGAGCGCGATCCGGAGAAGATCCAGTTCGAGACGTTGCCCGAGGGCGATGTGGGTTTACGGGCGCCAGCCGGCGGCGGGCGCGTGGCTGAGGAACAGAGCTTGGTGCGGCTCAGCGACGGGTCGCTTTACTGTGTGTATCGCACTGCAGACGGCTGGCCAGCGTGTGCTTACAGCCGCGATGGAGCCCGCACCTGGACACCGCCGGCTTACAAGACCTACAGCCCAGGTGGCCGGCGGGTCAAACACCCGCGCGCAGCCAACTTCGTTTGGAACTGCGCAAACGGGAAGTTTCTGTATTGGTTCCACAACCATGGCGGGCCGTTCCTCCGCGATCCTAGTGGCGCCCGGCCGTATGAAGACCGCAACCCGGCCTGGCTGATGGCCGGACGCGAGGTGGACACGCCACAGGGTAAATGCATCGAGTGGTCCCAGCCGGAGATATTGCTTTACGATGACGACCCCTACGTGCGCATCAGCTATCCGGACTTGGTCGAGGACGGCGGCAGGTTTTACATCACCGAGACGCAAAAGAGCATTGCACGCGTCCACGCAATTCCCCAGGCACTGCTGGACGGGCTGTTTGGTCAATGGGACAACCGCCGTGTGACCACCAACGGGCTGATGCTGGATTTGCCGGCAAGCAAGCCGATGCCACGGCAAGTGCCCATGCCCACCTTGCCCCAATTCAACCAACGCGATCCCCACCGGGCTGATCATGGTGGCCGAGACCTGCGGCGTGGCTTTAGTATCGATTTGTGGTTCCGGCTCGATTCGTTGGCGCCCGGGCAAGTGTTGCTGGACAGCCGCGACGGCTCAGGCAAGGGCCTGCTGTTAGCCACCACCGAGGGTGGCACGGTGCGTCTGAGTCTGAACGATGGTCGGCAAGAATGTAGCTGGGCTGCAGACACCGGCTTGCTTCAGCCCGGTCGGCTGCATCATGTGGTGGTTACTGTGGATGGCGGGCCCAAGATCATCACGTTTGTGGTGGACGGGCTTTTGTGCGATGGCGGGCAAGAGCGCCAGTTTGGCTGGGGCCGGTTCAGCCCGACTCTGCGCACGTCCAACGGCGCACCGACGCTGCAGGTGGGCACACCAGTTCGGTCGTTGCGTCTTTACACCCGAGCACTGCGCACCAGCGAGGCAGTCGGGAACTTTCGGGCTGGGACTAGCGTTGTCCCGAGCCAGTGAGGTTTGGCCGGGGGGCCGAGGGATGTTTGTGGAATCGGACGTCTGGCGCGGGGTGGATGTGGCCTGAGTTGTGCCGGGTCGTGTTGGTGATCGGGGCTGGTTGATGCGCCGAGCAGCGCTGAAGGCCGGTGAGGCATTGCAAGGTTCGGCCAACCCCATGGGCTGGGATGGCCAGCAGGTGGCGCGCCGGCTAGCTAGCGCTGATGAGTGCCGCTCCAGCCTTTTCGCTGTAGGTCCGCATGGCCACAAGCTCGTCTGACGGACCGTCCACAGTTCACAGCACGCTGCTGGCGTGCGGGACAAACCCGGTGACGCCCTCGCTCGCGGCACTAGGCGCACTGGAAGCGACCGTCCGTTGTGCGAATGAGTGGCGGGCTACCATGCTTGGTACGTTGGCTGTGCCACGGCACGCGCTCATCCTGGCGTGCGAAGGCCACAAAATACAAATCGCCTTTGCTGTGGCCGTCCAAGATACCCTGTCGCCCTTCAGCACGGGCTCGCTACAGAAGCCCATTCGCCTTGGTGTATGCCGGGGCGGACCCGCTCGGCTCGTGCCCATCGACAGCCTCATGCGCAGCCACGACAATGTCGTCTTCCACACGGAAGGCCGCACACCTGCGCCGACGTTCTGTAGCTGGGGTGGTTGGGTGTCGCTGTTCTATGGCTGGATTCTTTCGATCGGGCCGCTCACCGCGGGTTGTTCGGACGGATTTCCAGTTGCACAATCAAAGCACCACAGCGGCCGTTCGCGACGTTCGGGCAGGGGAGTGGCATCAGAAACACGTTCGGCTAGACAAATCGGCGAGGCGTGACCGCGCCCGGACCCAGCCACTTTTCAGGAGGCGCGGCTGCTGACGGATGGCTCGATGAGCACGTTTGCCTCCGGCCAAGTGCCATCGGCCTGGGGCCCGAGTTGGGGCGACCAAGGTTCAGCCACGCCCGGTGCAGCGATAGGGACTCTTAGTGGGTAAGGCAACAAGGCCTTTGGGGAACCTGTTTTGCGGTTATTGCGGACGTGTTGCAGCCACACTCAAGGTGCGGGCCAAGAAGTCCCGAGTCAGCCGCGCTACCTCTGGGTCTGTAAACCCGCCGTGCCCGCCGCCTTTGACGGTGTAGAAGGTTACCGGCACGCTGGCCTTTTGGAGAGCTGTGGCCAGCAGTTGGCTCTGGTGGTGCGGGACCAAGGGGTCTTGGTCACCGTGAACGATCAAAAACGGCGGGGCATTCGAGGTGACGTAGGCGACGGGGTTGGCTTGGGTAACCTTGTCCTTGAGCTGGTGGATGGGGCCACCGATCAGCTCCGATTCGGGTGAGTCGAGTACGTCATGGCGCATGCCGTTGGGTAGGCGATGGGCGTCCATTTGCAGAAAATCGGTGGGGCCGAAATAATCGACAACAGCCTGCACAGCGCTTGATTGGTCTAGGTGCGGGCCCACATCGAATCCGCGCGTGTGCCCGGCGGTGCCCAGCAAAGCGGCCAGATGCCCTCCGGCCGAGCTGCCCCAGGCGGCGAAGCGGTGTGGGGCCAGACGATACTGGGCGGCATGTGCGCGTAGCCAGCGGACAGCAGCTTTGCAATCTTGGATTTGGGCTGGGAACTTCGCGTGCTGGCTGAGGCGGTAGTTGATCGACGCTACCGCGTAGCCCTGGGTCAGGTAGGTGATGGGCACGCCTTGCTCTTTGCTGCCTGTGCGCCAGGCGCCGCCATGAATCCAAATGATGAGGGGCAGGTTGGTGCCGGCCTTCGGGAGATACAGGTCGAGGGTGTGACGTTGGTGGCCGTCTGGCACGTAGGCCAGGTCGCGGTGAACAATCGAACCCGCTGGCAGCTTGGATGGCGCGGGCCGTGGACCGGGCTGGGCGTCTGACACGGAGGCCCACAGCGACAAAGCCAGTAGGCTGAAAGGGACTTGGCAGGGTTTCATAAGCGGCATCTAGGTTCAGCGTTCGCCTTTTGCACTCTAGCCGCAGCGGTGTTCACGCTGGAGAGCAAATGCCCGCCGCTGTGGTCCACCGGAGCGAACCGGCGGACGGATTGCACACGATCAAGGCCAGTGTGCCGGCGCAGGAGTCAGGCTACCGGGCTTTGGCTGTGACGTCAACCGGTTGCCGCCAAGCAACCTCAGGGAGTGTCGAGGCCCTGGGAGTCTGTCGGACGTTCGACGTAAGGGCTTGATAATCAAGGATGAGAAATTTTGGCACGAAGGATTAACACCCTGCAAATCAACATGTTATGAATGTGACACCTGCTAAGTCCGACAGATTCCTAGGCTTGAGTCTGCCGGGCAGTCTTGGGAGTTGAAGCGGGCTTTAGGCGATGCCAGGCTAGGAGGCCAGCGGGTGGGTGTAGTCGGGAGCGCGGCATGGGAGGCTAATCAGCCTTCAGTGGGGTGGGCTTTGAGCAGTGCGGGGAGGCTGGTGCGACTTGCGGTCGAACATATTAACAGCTGGCGTTATGGGACCGATCAGAACTGCGAAACTATGGCTCGGCACCTAATGCCATGCGAAGCGGTTGTCTGGCGGCCTGCACATAGGTGGCGAGGTAAGCTGCGTGGCCTAGCCGCCACACTAACAACAGGGCCATGTTCAGCACGCCAAACGCGGCCTGGCGGGAAATCCGCGGCAATGGTCGTGCCTGTCCGGACCACAGGCCGTGTGTGAGGGTTGCGGCAAAAGCGATTGGAATCATGCGGACTTGGGGCTAGGTTAGGGGGCGTGTTCGAGTATCCGAAACGGTACGAGGTGATCGTGGTCGGCGGCGGGCATGCGGGCGCAGAGGCTGCGCTGGCCGCAGCGCGGTTGGGTTGCCAGACGTTGTTGCTCACGATCAACCTGGATACTATCGGTCAGATGTCATGCAACCCTGCTGTGGGCGGTTTGGCCAAGGGGCATTTGGTGCGGGAGATTGATGCGTTGGGCGGCGAGATGGGGAAGAACACGGACATGACCGGCATCCAGTTTCGGATGCTTAACACCAAGAAAGGTCCGGCGGTCCGTGCCCCCCGGGCGCAGTGCGACAAGAAGGCTTACCAGTTCAGGCTCAAATGGGTATGCGAACGGCAACCGAACCTAGATTGTAAACAGGGCGAGGTCTGTGAGCTGATCATTGCAGACGGTAGGGTTTGCGGGGTGGAGACAGCCTTGGGCGTGCGTTTCTGGGGTGAGGCTGTCGTGCTGACCACAGGCACGTTTTTGCGTGGCTTGATCCACATAGGTGACCGGCAGTTGGCTGGGGGCAGAGCTGGGGACCCGCCTGCAAGTGGGTTGTCGGCCTCGCTGATCAAGGCTGGCCTTGAGCTGGGTCGGTTTAAAACTGGCACACCGCCGCGCGTGGCCAAGAACTCGATAGACTTTGGCAAGACGACAGTCCAGCTAGGAGACGAGCCGCCACCGCGGTTCAGCTTTTGGGCTGAGGATGTGTTCCACGTGGAACATCAGGACCAGAAAGGCATGGCCCGTCGCGCGGCCTCTAGCGCCTACATCCCCGGCTCGCTGCTGGACCGGATCGGCAGCCAACTGCCGTGCTACATCACCCACACCACGCAGGCCACTGCCGACATCATTCGCAAGAACCTCCACAGGTCGCCCCTCTACGGCGGCATCATCAAGGGTATCGGACCACGTTACTGCCCATCCATCGAAGACAAGATCGTCCGGTTTGCCCACAAGCCAACCCACCAGATCTTCTTAGAGCCGGAAGGCTGGCAGACGGACGAGTTTTACCTGAACGGCTTTTCGACTTCGCTGCCTTTCGATGTCCAAGTGCAACTGGTCCGGACCATTATCGGGTGCGAGCGTGCAGAGATCATGCGGCCTGCCTACGCCATCGAATACGACTATGCCTTCCCGGCTCAGCTATGGCCAACGCTGGAGACCAAATGCTGCGCAAACCTATTCTTGGCAGGTCAGATTAACGGCACCTCCGGCTACGAAGAGGCCGCAGCCCAAGGGTTGATTGCTGGCATTAACGCAGCCAGAAAAGTGCGTGGCTCGGACCCCATAACCATCCCGCGTGACTTGGCCTACATTGGGGTGCTGATCGATGACTTGGTTACCAAGGGCACCGACGAACCGTATCGCATGTTTACCTCCCGGGCTGAGCACAGGCTCTTGCTTCGGCAAGACAATGCTGACCTGCGCCTGGGCGAGCTGGGATACCGCATTGGGCTACTGTCAGCCGCCCAATACCGGCGGATCGAGCACAAACGCCAACTAATCAAGGCTGAGTTAGCCAGGCTGCAGCAAACCAAGGTCGGCAGCGAGACCTTGGAGCAGATACTCCGTAAACCCGAGGTTGCCTACCGCGATTTGCCCAGTCGAAACGATGGGCTGCCGCAGGACGTAGTCGAGCAGGTCGAGACGGAGGTGAAATACGCCGGCTACATTGCACGACAACAAGTCGAGGTCCAAAGGCTAAAGGAACTTGAACAGAAGACTATCCCGCCCGACTTCGACTACGCGGCTGTGCCCGGGCTAAAAACTGAATCCCGGCTTAAGCTGCAGAAGATCAGGCCCACAACCGTCGGCCAAGCGGCCAGGATTCCCGGTGTGTCGCCATCGGACATCAGTATCCTGCTGGTCTGGCTGAAGCGATTGTCGCAGTAGGGACTAGACATCTCCTCCCGGACCAGCCTTTGAGCAACCGAGTAAATCCGGATAGATGTGCGACGGTGGTCGAGTCGGTCTGCGAGTTTGACGGCCTGTTGCTTTCAGCTACAGGCTCGATCGCCGCTTCGGCCTTAATCGAACCGTTGGCAGCGACCAAGCTCGACAAGGCGACTATGCTTGGGTTCGAAGCCATGGCGCTTTGGTTTCTGTGTTCGGGTTTCTGGCAATCCGAGTCTGATTCTGGACCAGGGCGTTCTATCTGCAACAACGGAACAAGGGGTGTCCGCATGACACGGCAGTGCGGGCGCCGGGCTACGAGTGGCAGCGGGTGATCTTCCGTTGCTGGCAGGACCGGCAGCCCTACGACGAGGCGCGGTATGAAGCGGCGTTGCCCAAAGCGGGCAGCCCGGTGGTGGCGCTGTTTGACCGCGTGGAGTTGGGCAAAAACCCCTGGAAAAACCCGACAAAAAATCCTAAAACAACCGTTGACGGATTACCTCAGAGGTGAGCTCAGCGACAGCCGCCCCGCCGTGATAACGCCCGTGACCTCCGCAAACCAGAACGCTCCATCGAAGCCGGGGATTGTCGAACTGCGAAGCGGGGCGGCTGTTCGCTCCAGTGCCCTTGTTAGCCTGCGTTTTATGTAACTCGATCATTTCGGACCCGGAAACGGAAGCGACAAAGGTACGTCAATCGGCGGCGGATGGTTCCAGTAGGTGACGTGGTCGTAGTAGAGGGATTTCAGTTCGCGTTTGTCAGCATCGACTTCCGCCTCGACTTTGCATTTCAAATCGTCGTGTGCCTCGTTCTCTGCCAGCCAGGAAATCGAATAGCGCGGAATCCCCGGCAAAGCAGGCTTCGTGACCTGTGGCTTGAAATCCATGCACAGCAGGTTGGTCGGGTAATTGAGCTTGGCGATGGTTCGTCGGATGAGGCCGACAGCCTCTTGCTCAGTCATGTTCCACTTGCCCAGCAGGTCTTTAACGAGTTTGGGCTTGCGGTCATTGTTGAACAGGTTGTCCGGCGCGTAGAAGCCGTTGACCATGCTGTTGCGATAGACGAAGCGCCAGCCATTACTCAGTTCCAGTTCAGCGTGCGGCCAGCCACCGTTGTCGTGCAGTTCAAATCGGGCGACATGGTTGGTCGTCAGCGGGCGGGGTACAGGTAAACTCAGTTTGGCCCCGTAGTCGTCCACCGCCCGAAGCACAATTGGGATGAGCTTCCATGCGTACTCTGGGTTCAGCTTCGGTGGACGGTAGGGGACGAATCCGTTTCCGGCTGGCGGGACCAAACTCACCTTCGGCGGCGGTCGCTCCAGATTTGGGCTGCGGAGCAAGAGGCTTTCTACCCGCTTCACGTCGGCGTTCACCTCGACTTCTGCGCTCGTTCCGCCCACAGGGTTAACCCATTGAACTCGGTAGCGAGGAACGACATTGGTGCCGACTGTCTCGAGAGGTGGTATCCGAGCTTCCTGTTCAGCGAAAACGTACTCCAAAGGAATGCCCAATTTCTTGATCGTAGCGCGTGCCAGTGCCACCGCCTCGTCCGGTGTCATTCGCACGGTGCCGAAGTATTTCGGGACTTCATGCGGGTCCTGAAGACCGAAGTAGGCATGCGGACTCGCGAATGAATCCATGTATCCGAACTGAAACCCGAAGTGCCAGCCGCCTGTGATTTGGATCCCGCCCCCAGCAATTGCACCGTCCTTGTTTCGCCACGGCAGGACTCCGCATCCAACGACGTGCTCAACTCTTATGGGATGCGGCACGGGCAAATCCAGCTTCTGAGCAAAATCAGAAACGTAGGGTAGCACTGCCAGAAGGACGGCGTTGGAGTACTCCGCCGTGACGCGAATGAATTCAGTAGTTGTGCCTAACTGAAGAATCATGGTCTATGGCCAGTCGTTCTTGCGGTTGTACTCGTCAAATCGCAAATCGTTGTAACCATAGACACGCATTGCGCTGCCCAGTTGACTCGCCCCGCCCGGCGGCCAGTTGGAGCCGCTGCGTGCGTCCTCAATCGCCCTCGTGAGCCTTCCGAGCACGGGGTTGCCTTTGTTAACTGACCAATTCCCCACAGTGATCTGGTTAAGCCCCTCCTTTCCTTTCACTTTCGTCTGAACCACACCATCAACACTCCCCCGCCAACCAGCAACGCCCAAGTCGAAGGCTCTGGCACCGGACTGGCAAAAAGCGGCGTGTTTGGAATGGAATTGTATGCCCAGCCCAGCAGCATCCCGCCCGCCTCCGCCGCCATGATGACGTCGAAGTAGCCGTAATGCCATCCGTCCTCCAACTCGAAGCCGATGCCGATGAAGCCACGCGCACCCGGACTCCCGGGCCATTCGCTGGATGAGCCGCTGCTCAACTGTATCGCAATGGCGGCAAAGGCGATTTCTCCGGGCGAAACGTAGCCTCCAAGGAAATCGCTAGAACGCCAGCCCAAGGAGGGTTCGAGCGAAGAGCCAATTTCAAATCCCTCCTCTAAGCGCGCAACCGGCCCGCCAAGATTTGGGGGAGGGTCAATTCGGTAAACGACCCGGTTTGCCCGCTCGGTCCGCAGCCCCACAAAACCCACGTCCGCACCAAACGTAAAATCCGTAAGACCGTCGCCGTTGAGGTCAATCGGATACAGGAATTGGTTCAGCATATCACTCTGAATCACCATCGGTTGTGGCAAGACTGTTGTCATGATCGTGCCTTGCGCCAATAAGGGTGTGGCAGCCGGGCCTAGAAGCCCGACTGCCGCCAGCATCAAACTGAGCACTCGCACGCTCATTGCCCTCTGCGCAACCGCCAGAAGCGGTATTCGTCTGCGCTGGTCAACTGCACCGTGTTGGTGCCGCTCTCGGCCAGCACCGACCCTGCCGCCGTCCAGTCAGTCAGATTCGTGGAGGTCAGGATGGTGAAATACGCCCCAGGGTCGGCCACAAACGTCAGAAGAAATTCGTTTGTACTGGGCGACTTTTCCAGCGCGGTAATGACGGGTGCGGGCGGCGTCACCCCGCCCAAAACCACTGAAGCCTTCTGCGTGCTGGGCGCGGGATTACCGGGCAACCCGCCGGAGTGCGTTACGGTGATGCGATACTGACCCGCCGACGGTGAGGCAATCGAAACCCGCTCCACGTTGTTCCGGTTGTCCACGCCACGGGTGGCGGCAGCGGCGCGCGCCGCTGCCGTCTTGTTCGTCAAGTCTGGATTCAGAATCCACGGACGAAAAAGCGTGCTGTCCAAGAGCCGTTCCACGACCACGTCAAGGTTATTGACCAGCATTGGATTGGGCATGTCCGCCGCCGTGATGTTGGTGATGGCTGGCCCCGGCGGGTCGCTCCACGCCACCGTTACGGACAGCGGCTCCGTGCCGCTGGCGGTAACCACCCACGAAACCGACTGTGTCGGTGACAGAGTGAACTCTTTGATGAGCGAGCCACGACCCCAAGCAAAGTCCTGCTCCACGCGCTCCACCGCACGTCGGGCGTTGAAGATGCCGTGCCCCATCCGATAGTCCGGCCCCTCCGCGCCCACGTCATCTACCGTGTCAATAGCCACGGCCTTGAGCGTGGAATTTAGCCAAGCGTCCGCAGCGTTAGTCAGGCCCGGATACAACTGCGCCCGCCGCTGCAACACCAACCCCAGCCCGCCAACCACGCCGGGCGCGGCGAAGCTCGTGCCCTCGGCGAACACCTCGTAATAGGTGGCTGCTGCCGCAGTGGGCGAGATCAGGCCGAGGATATACCCCGCGCTCACCTCTCCCAGTTGATAGCGTAACCACAGATTCGGCGTGCCGACCGCCACAAGGTCCGGTTTCAGTCGCCCATCATCCGTCGGACCCGCCCCGCTGAACGCGGCAGGCACCACGTTGGCACCAGGGCGAAAGCCGAAGTAAATCGCGTTGTTGGTGACGTAAAAAACATCCTCGCACGCGCCCACCGTCAGCACGTTCTTGGCGGTGGCGGGAGCGGAGAGGGAATCATAGCCGCCATCGTCCCCATCCTGCCAGTCGCCGGTGACGGTGCTGGCGACAAAAACACCATTGCTCAACCAGTAGTATGTGCCCGGGGACGCGCCGGGACCTTCCAAACGGTCGTTCCCACAGGAGAACACCATCAAGTGGCGAAGCGCCTCTGCGTGGTGAAACTGGTCAATCTGAACGCAGCCGGTGTCCGTATCGTTGGTTCGGGTGTAGAGCCCGAACTTTGGGTCTTCCGGAAAGCTGGATTCGGGTGACCCCCACCAAACCCAAGCGTTGGTCACGACAACGCCAAACTGGTTAGTGATGGTCTGACGCCGCCAGCCGTTCGCCAACCCCCACGAATGATTGCCCAGAAAGACCGGCGCATTGGTCGCATCCCCTGCGGCTGCCGATTCACGCTCGCTCTTGAAATCCTGAATGTTGTAGGCAAACACCCTCGCTTGGTAGGCCACCCCGCGTGCCTCGTAAAACTGTCCAAAGATACTACCGACGCCACCGGCTGCCATTGTTCCAGCAACCTGGGTGGCGTGGCCCGTGGTGTCCAGCGCCGCGTTGTCGCGCTGGAGCACGCGAGTTCTGAACTCAATGTGATTGGTCCGCACCCCGCCGTCCACCTCCCACAACGCCAGCGTCATATTCGTGCCGGTCAGATTCCGCCCTGTGTTGCTGTCAGAATAGGGCCAAGCGCCGAGCGGCCACAACTCGTCGGCACTGATGCCTGCCGCCGCCACCGTGTTGTGGCTGTTCAGGTAGGCGGGCGAGCCGCCAATCTCATCGGTGAGAATCAGTTTCCGACCATCCGGCTCTCGAATCTCGCGCGGCGCGCCAAGGCGCTTGGACAACTCGTCCAACGCTCGCTCCTTGTCTGGCTGCTCGGCAGCCGAGCGGGCGGCCTGCGCGCGCAAGGCCGCGAATTCCGCTTCGCCCTCCTGCCGTTTCTGCTCACTGCCAGCCTGTCCGGGCGGAATCAGCGCCCGCGTCTGCGGCGCAAGCGCCGCCTTCCTCTCTTGCCATTTCGCCTCAGCCTGACGCGCGCCTTCCTCCGCTGCCTGTCGGGCCGCCGCCGCCAGGGCGGGATTGGCAGCGATGGCCTTGGCTAGCGCGTCGGCCTCCTGCCAACGCTTGCGAGCTTCTGCTTGTTCCGGCGTGTCGGGAAGCCCGGTGTCGTCCACAAGAAACTTGCCCGGTTCAATCTCAACCACTGGCAAGTCGGGATGCGGATTGAAGGGCAAGGGCGGTTTCCACTCGAAGTCCTTGGCCGACTAATAGGTGCCGGGGACTGGCGCCTTGTCTGGCTGTTGTGCGAAGCTCGCGCTGGCCAACGCCAGCGCTGTCACTGCGATTGCGATTCCATTCGTTGTTCTAGTGTTGGTTTTCAGGCTGTGCGCTCCGATGTGTTGTGCGTGTTCGACTCGCCCGCGACGTCACGGGCTAACAGTAATATTGGGTCAAAGTGGATTGCCCAAAGACAAAACAGTGTCCCGACCGTTTCATGGTCGGAGTTTGGCAGCTTGAGTCGAGGTTTTCAACGGATTTTTTAGCCCAGATTTTGCATTTGAGTTGTCAATAAAGCGGTAAGTGCTTCACGCTGCTCCGGTTAACCCAAAAAGAAAGGAGCACAAAAAAGTGAAGCACAAAACAGTCAATACAAGAGCGGATCGGGTTGGGCAAGTGCAGATCGCCTTTACCCACAAACAACTCACCGCCTGGGGCGGGACTTGTTCGATGCTGACTCTATTGCTGACCAGCCCAATGAGATACGGAAGATGATCTCACGGGACGAGCCTGACCGGGGGGACGCGGTTCAGTCATCTGAGCTGGTGGGGGCACGGTTTGGAGGCCTTGCAGGGGTGTTTTGGGGTGGCGTGGCTGCCGCAGGCGGCCAGTGTGTTGACGCGCTTCTTGGGCAAGTTCCGGCAACGGGACAACGAGGCGTTGCGGCTGACGGCTTGTGTGCAGCGGGCGATTCGGGGCATTGGCCAGTGGCAGTGGTTGGATCGGGGGCTGGAGGTGGCGGAAGTGATGGTGGCGTTGAGCACGTGGAAACGTGCCAGGCGCTTGATCGTGATTCGCCAACATGTGCCCACACGGCCCCGGGCCGGGGGCAAACAACCGCTACTGTTTCGGGAACTGGAGGAGCATCGGGACTGGCGCTACAGCGTGCTGGTGACCAACGACACCCTGACGGCCGCCGAGGCGATTGGGCGGACGTATCGGCCTCGGGCCAACGAGGAGAACTGCATCAAGGAGTTGAAGGAGGGCTACGGCTGGCACGAGTTCAACGTGCACAGTTTCTGGGGCACGGAGGCGGCGATGCTGTTGGTCGGGATGGTGTGTTACAACCTGGTGCATCATCTGAATCGCTGTGTGCTCAAGAGGGCCGAAGCCGGGCTGGCGCGGTTGAAGACGCTGCGCCTGAAGGTGCTGGCCATCCCGGCCATCTATGGCCGTGGTGGCCGACAACCGACGCTGCGGCTGGGTGTCGCTGACGGCCGTCTGCGGGCCAAAATTCGCTACTGGTTGGAGCGGATCCAGCGCTTGGGATTACGCCTGTTCAACTGCAATGCCGTTGGCCTGCCGCCAGGCGTGCAAGCGTAACGGAAGGAGGATGGTGACCATGAAATGACCCTATCCAACATTGATCGCGGCAGCGGTCGGGCGCAGTTCACTCCGGAATTACCGAGTGAAAACGCAACCAGTCCGCCCAAATGCAAAATCTGGGTTTAAGCGACAGTCTGTCTCAGAGCGCCATTTTGACACTGCTTGGGACCGTATTAGGATGGGATGTCAAACCGATAAGTAACTGGTGTACAACATGTTGGGTTGATTCATAGGGGTTGGTATCGATATTGCTAGGGAGCATGGTCGAGGGCAAGCATATGGCTAAGGTTCTAGGTATTGATTTGGGCACCACCAACTCGTGCATGGCTGTGATGGAGGGTGGCGAGCCAGTTGTTTTGGAGAACTCCGAGGGCAAGCGCACCACTCCGTCGGTTGTAGCTTTTACCAAGTCTGGGGAGCGGCTGGTGGGTGACGCAGCCAAGCGGCAGGCGATCACCAACCCGCGCAACACCATTTACTCGATCAAGCGCTTCATGGGCCGCAAATACAGTGAGGTGCAAGAAGAGATCAAGCGCGTGCCCTACAAGGTGGTTGAAGCGCCCAATGGCGATGCGCACGTCGAGGTCGAGGTTGACGGCAAGCCTAGGACCTTTAGCCCGCCGGAGATCTCGGCGATGATCCTGTCCAAGCTCAAGGCCGATGCGGAGATGCGTTTGGGGGAGAAAATCACCCAAGCGGTCATTACCGTGCCGGCTTACTTCAACGATTCCCAACGCCAAGCCACCAAGGACGCCGGCCGGATTGCCGGGCTGGAGGTGTTGCGCATCATTAACGAGCCCACCGCAGCCTCTCTGGCCTACGGGTTGGACAAGAAGAAGGACGAAAAGATCGCCGTGTACGACTTGGGCGGTGGCACGTTCGACATATCAGTGTTGGAGATTGGCGACGGGGTTTTCGAGGTCAAAGCCACCAACGGCGACACGCACCTGGGCGGCGACGACTGGGACGGTCGCATCATGGACTGGATTTTGGACGAGTTCAAACGCGAGCATGGCATTGACCTGCGCAAGCAGCCCGACGCCCTCCAACGCATCAAGGAAGAGGCTGAAAGGGCGAAGATCGCCCTGTCCAGCACGCAAGTCTATGAGATTAACCTGCCGTTTATCACGGCGGACGCCTCGGGCCCGAAACACATCAACATGAAACTGACCCGGGCCAAGATGGAGCAGCTTTGCGACGATTTGTTCGAGCGCACCGTAGGGCCGGTGAAGGCATGTCTGAAGGACGCGGGCATTACGGCGGATGAGATTGACGAGCTGGTGTTGGTGGGTGGCATGACGCGCATGCCGAGGGTGGTGGAGACTGCCCGGTCCTTGGTCAACAAACAACCGCACCAAGGCGTCAATCCTGACGAGGTGGTGGCCGTGGGCGCAGCCATCCAAGGCGGCGTGCTCAAGGGCCAAGTACGGGACGTGCTGTTGTTGGATGTCACACCGCTGTCGTTGGGCATCGAGACGTTGGGCGGGGTGTTTACCAAGCTGATCGAGCGCAATACCACCATCCCCACCCGCAAGTCGGAAATCTTTTCGACCGCCTCGGACAACCAGCCTGCGGTCACCATCCGCGTGGCGCAAGGGGAACGGCCCATGTTCCGCGACAACAAGTTCCTGGGCCAGTTCGATCTGGTGGATATCCCGCCGGCGCCTCGGGGTGTGCCGCAGATCGAGGTGACGTTCGACATCGACGCCAACGGCATCCTGCACGTCAGTGCCAAAGATCTGGGCACCGGCAAAGAACAGAAGATCAGCATCACGCCCAGCAGCGGCCTGACCAAAGAGGAAATCGAGCGGATGCGCAAAGAGGCCGAAGCGCATGCCGAGGAAGACCGCAAGAAACGCGAAGCGGCTGAGGCGCGCAACGAGGCGGACAACGCCGTCTATCGCACCGAGAAACTGCTGCGCGAAAGCGGCGACAGGCTGGGGGCCTCCGAAAAAGCGGCCATCGAACGCGCGGTCGCCCAGGTCAAGGACGCTCTCAAAGGCGACGACACCGCTGCCATCAAGGCCGCCACTGAGAAGCTCACGGAAGCTTGGCAGCGGGCCTCGGAGACGCTGTATCGGGCCGCTGCTGAAAAGGCGCGTGCGCGGCAGGCTGCGGGCGCGCAAGAGTCCGGCGGCAAACGCGCCGACACGAAGTCCAGTGCAGGCAAGGACGAAGGCCCGATCATCGATGCCGAAGTGGTGGACGACAAGAAATAGCCCCTTTTGCGAGCGCATCGGCTGCCGGGTCGGCGCGATCCGACAGCCGCGGCGTTCGAGTTTCCCGCGGCGAGTGCTGCGGGATTGTGCATGGCAACCATAACCGATAGAGCAGACAGAGACTGGACGCTACTATGGCCATTAACCTGAAACCCCTCGGGGACCGCGTTTTAGTGGAACCTGTGGAAGAGAAGGAAGTCAAGAAAGGCGGGATCATCATTCCCGATTCCGCCAAGGAAAAGCCCACCGAAGGCATTGTCCGCGCCTTAGGCACGGGCAAGACCGACGAGAACGGAAAGAAGATCCCGTTCGAAGTCAAGGTGGGTGATCGCGTGCTGATCAGCAAGTATGGCGGCACGGAGATCAAACTGGACGATAAGGAGTACAAGATTCTGAGCTCCGACGACATTCTCGGTATCATCGAATCCTAAACCGACTTACAACCCCTGATCGCATATGGCAGCCAAACAACTCCTGTTCAATGAAGCGGCCCGGCAGGCTATCCTGCGGGGCGTAACCAAACTGTCCAAGGCCGTCACGGCCACCCTCGGCCCCAAAGGCCGGAACGTGGTCATCGACAAGAAATTTGGTTCACCGACGGTGACCAAGGACGGTGTGACGGTGGCCAAGGAAATCGAGCTGGAGGACCCCTACGAGAACATGGGCGCCCAGATGGTGCGCGAGGTGGCCAGCAAGACCAGCGACGCGGCTGGCGATGGGACCACCACGGCGACCATTTTGGCGGAAGCCATCTATCGTGAGGGTCTGAAGTTCGTCACCTCCGGGGCCAACCCAATTGGCGTGCAGCGCGGCATTGCCAAGGCCGTCGAAGCTGCTGTCCAGCACCTGGACAAGATCGCCAAGAAGGTCAAGGACAAGGAGGAAATCAAGCAGGTGGCCACCGTGTCGGCCAACTGGGACACCGCCATTGGCGAGATCATCGCCGATGCCATGGACAAGGTCGGCAAGGACGGCACCATCACCGTCGAGGAGGCCAAGTCCATCGAGACCACCCTGGAAGTGGTCGAGGGCATGCAGTTCGACAAGGGCTATCTGTCGCCCTACTTCATCACCAACGCCGAGACCATGGAGTGTAAGCTGGAAGAGCCTTACATCCTGGTCTATGAAAAGAAGATCAGCAGCCTCAAAGACATCCTGCCGCTGCTGGAGAAAGTGGCCAAGGTCGGCAAGCCGCTGCTGATCATTGCCGAGGAAGTCGAGGGCGAGGCTCTGGCCACCTTGGTGGTCAACAAGCTGCGTGGCACCCTGAACTGCTGCGCGGTCAAGGCCCCGGGCTTCGGTGATCGGCGTAAAGCCATGTGCGAGGACATCGCCATCCTGACCGGGGGCAAGTTCATCAGCGAAGACCTGGGCATCAAGCTGGAGAATGTCGAGCTGACCGACCTGGGTCGGGCCAAGAGCGTGGTGGTGGACAAGGAAAACACTACCATCGTCGAAGGCTACGGCAAACCCAGCGACATCCAAGGTCGGGTCAACCAAATCCGCCGGCAGATCGAGGAGACCACCAGCGACTACGACCGCGAGAAACTGCAGGAGCGTCTGGCCAAGTTGGCCGGTGGCGTCGCGGTCATTAACGTGGGCGCCGCTACCGAAACCGAGATGAAGGAGAAGAAGGCCCGGGTCGAAGACGCCCTGCACGCCACCCGTGCTGCGGTCGAGGAAGGCATCGTGCCGGGCGGCGGTGTGGCCCTAATCCGTTGCCTGGAAGCCATCGAGAAAGTCAAACCCGCCAACGAAGACGAGAAGATCGGGATCGAGATCGTCAAGCGGGCCATCGAGTATCCCACACGCGAGTTGGCCAACAATGCGGGGGTGGAAGGCTCGGTGGTGGTCGAGGAAGTCAAGCGGCGGAAAGGCAACGAGGGCTACGACGTGGCCAAGGGCGAATACACCGACTTGGTCAAGGCCGGTATTGTCGATCCCAAGAAGGTCACTCGTACCGCCCTGCAGAATGCGGCCTCGATCGCGGGCTTGCTGCTGACCACCGAGTGCCTGATCACCGAGGTACCTGAGAAGGAGAAGAAAGAAGGTCGCCACGGCTCCGGCATGGGTAGCGACATGGACTACTAAGCCGAGAGCTTCCTTCCCAGGTAGATCGCGGTTCCTATTAGCGAGGTTGGACGCGCGTCCAACCTCGCTTTGCTTTACCCGGATCCCGAGCCCTCAAGGCCGCAACCAAGCCCGTCTGAGCATTTCTGTTGCCGCCGAAAGAGCCTGAACCGTCTCTTGACACCGGCCAATTGGTCGATTTCCCGAACCCGCTGTCGAACTTCAGCGGTTTACGACCGCAAGTAGCCTCAAGGAAGATTCCACGGCTGGCCAAGGCGTGGTGGGGGATCAGGAGTGCTGAGCTGGGCCGGCGGACTCCAGGGCTAGCTCGCGTGTGTTTGCCCTCGGTCCACCAAGGACCAAGGCCGGCCTTCAGCAGACCACCTCGATGCCGTCAAGCTGGCAGAACGCCCAGAGGCGTTTGGCGTGGTGACCGTAGCAGATGATCTGGTGCATGCCCTTGAGGTCGCACACATCTTTTAGCTCGTTGATGGTCAACTGCACATTTGGTGTGGCAGCCGCCTGCTCGCGGATTGGCTCGACAATCCACAACCCGGCCAGTGTAGAGGAGCATCTGCGGTTTGGGCTGGGCCTGATAGAGCGCTATGGTGACCTGTTGCCCTTTGCTGAAGAGCACCTGGGGCACGCAGCCCCAGCCGGCTTCGGCATGGCTGCGGAGGACAAACGGCTCCCGGGGTGCCGCAGGTGCCCGCATGCGGGTGGGGCGGTGTAGTGCGCGCCGAAAGCGCGCCAAAATACAGGTTACGCTCGGTGTTCATGGCCGCGTTCTGCTGGAACCCGGGCAGGCCAAAAAGCTGTTGCACAAGCATCAATGTCAGTGTGGCGTCGAGGTTGGCTTGGCAACCGGCTGCAATTCCTTCATCCCGCAGGCGCATGAAACCCATGCACGGCGGCACGTGCAGCCGTGGTTTAGCCAGCCCGCTCAGGCATTGCATCATCACCGCATCAGCCTGATGGTCCGCCAACAAATGCTTCAGTGCGAAATAGGCCCGAGCCGCCTGCTGCACGTCCTCTAGGGTTGGTTCCACCACCTGCTTAGCCCGTCGAATCCAATTGCGTGCCAGGTCCTTGATTGCCTCGGACAGCGGGGTGCGTTGAAACGCCTCGACAAAGCGCGCGTGCGGGACGGTGGGCAGGTGGGTGCCCAGGTGCGGCACGGTGTGGGCTGGCGGCGGTGCCTGCGATGTTCAGCAGGCGGGCTTCTTTCATCCAACGGCGTCTTGACCATCTTCATGCCCCAAGCCGCAGCCTCCAGCTCATCGGGCGCGCTGATCAAATACACACCTGCCTGCCGGTAAAGCTGCGAAATCTGGTCCACCAACGACACCCCAAGCGTAGCCAAGATGACGCTGGGCACCTGCGTTTCCCGGACGATCTGCGCCACATGGGTCCAATAGCTGTTCTTAAAGGGAATCTGCACCAACCCATCGGGGCCGGTGGCGCGGACTTGCTGCACGAACCGCGTCACGCTGTCGGGCTTATCCAAGGGTTGCGCTTCCAGCGCCAAGTCCACCTCGATCTGACGCGCTAGCTCGGTCAGCCGCGCCGCCTACTGTTTGTGCCTACCCTCGGCGTCGAAACTGGAGCCGGGCCAACTCCAGTAACCGGCCTGGCGCAACGATTCGGAGGGCGGGTACAAAAATGCCCCTGCCAACCGTGGCCTTTGCTTCCGGTTCGGTCTGGCGGGCACCTCGGGGCTATCAGCCGCCCGTGCTGCGGGAGCCACGGCCAAGCCCACGGCTGCCATGGTCAACTGACTCAAGAACTGGCGCCGGGCATACCGGCACAGACTGCAACGCGTGTCCGTCGTTAGGGAATTCATGTTGGCTAGGTGCACGCTCTACGCCCACACCCCGCTCCAAAGCAAGCCGTTTGCGCATTAAAGACCGCTTCAGTCGCCGCCCCCCGCTCAATCCGGCCAAGACGACTTGAACCGCGGAGTGGTGTTGCTATGGTTGGAGGTGTCGGGCTGCCAACCTGGCTGGCCAGGCCGGGCCTGGCACAGTCCAATCATCAGCTCGACAACCAACAACGGATGAACTGAGAGACGATGAAAACGACACTAACAATGCTGTGTGGGATGGTTGCAAGTGCGCTGCTGCTGCACGCGGTCGAGGTAGGCCAACCGGCCCCGGACTTCACCGCCACAGACATCGATGGCAAAACGCATCGACTGGCCGACTTCAAGGGCAAGATTGTGGTGATCGAAGCCTACAATCTGGACTGCCCGTACTGCGCCAATCATTACAAGACCGGCGCCATGCAAGAGCTGCAAGCTTACGCCACCAGCAAAGGTGTGGTGTGGCTGCTGGTCAATTCGGTCAACCCCAAGCACCCAAATTACCGCACACGCGAGGCGGCCAAGAAGGAGTTTGTGGCCCAAAAGATCAAAGCGACCGCGTGGATTGACGATAGCTCCGGTGCCTTGGGCAGGGCTTACGGACTCAAGACCACGCCCCACTTGGTCATCATCGACAAGAACGGCAACATCGCTTACGACGGCGCCATTGACGACAAGCCGGCTACCTCGGGCGATCCGCGTAAGGCCCGCAACTATGTGCGTGAAGCATTGGACCAGTTGCTCGCGGGCGAGAAGGTGGCGGTGCCCAAGACCAAGCCCTACGGCTGCAGCGTCAAATACGCCGAATAAACCTCGGCAAACGATGCTGAATCACCACTCCGCAGGCAACCTGACCTGCGGCCTGCCGCCCAGGCGCGACTAGCGCGCCGGACCTGCGGGAGCACGCAAGGCAAGGCTCAAACGCCTGCTCCAACCGCGAGAAGGGCGTGCAGCTTTGGCCAGGCGCGGCCTTGTCCGCCCTCTGGAGCGGATGCGGAGTAGCGACCCGAGCTGGAGCCTGGCTGGCTTGGGCGGCAGCAAGGTAGGGTGGCTTGCCGGGCAGCAGGGGCATGGGCCGGCTGCTGCGCCTTCGTGTCCGCCGGCTACACCACCAGCGCAATAGCCAACACCATCAAACCCGCACCCGCCAACCGCCACACCAGCACCCGGCGGCCCAAGTGTTGTTCCGGGTTACCGAACCAGTGGCCCACGGCCCATACGGCTACCACGCTCCACAGCCCGCGCGAGGCATAGACAATGTTGACGGCGGTTGCCTCGCCAAACACGGCCAGCGTGGTGATCAGCACCAAGTTCTGCACCGCCATCAGCCCGCCGCCAGCTAACAGCCATGGCCATGCAGCCTTGGGCACGGCATGCTCGCCGGTCCAAAAGCGGGGCAGCCAACCCCAAGACAACAACGCCGCCGCCAAGCTCAGCAAGGGCAGCAATCGGCCTGTGCCCCAACTGGGTGCCCATTTCTGCACCAGCACATCGAAGAGCGCAAAGCAGCCTGCCGCACCCAGGGCCGCTCCGACGGTTCGGCCTATCCGAGCGGCGCCTGAGGACTCAGTCCAATTCAGCAGGCCGACCGCCAGGCTACTCAATGCCGCGGCCACCCACAGTCGCCAAGAGACCTGCTGCGCTAGCACCAAGGTGGTGAATGCAGCTACTAACACCGTCTTGATCCCCAACACCGGCGTCGCCACCGACACGTCGCCACGGTGGAATGCCAAGAAAGCCACGGCTTGGCCGCCCACCAACAGCCCGGCGCCCAACACCGGTTGCCACCACGAACTGGGCGGTTGACCCGGCCCGCCCAAGCACCACAGCGGGGCAAACAACACTGCGGTGGCCCAGTTGGTGACCAGATTGGTCCAACGGATGCCGGCCCCTAGCGTGCCAGCCCGCTTGATACACAAAGCGCCGCTGACAAACAGCAGGCTGCTCACCAACGCCAGCACCAAATGCCAGCGCCCGTGCATCAGAAACCGCCCCGATCTTGGCCCGCAGGCGCACCACTCGGTGCGCCTTTGCGGATAGCCAATTGCTCCAGCAGCCGCGCTGTGGCGGCGGTCATGCCGGGGCCGTACCGGGCCGGGTCTCGCACTTTGAACCGCCAGACACGTCGGCTTCCGGAACCGAAACTGTAGCGCATCAGGCCGTTGTCCGTTACCACCACATCGACAGGCTCAAACTCGAACAGCTCTGTGGCGGTTTTGTTGGCCGGCCAAGCCAGAGCAGCTAGCACGGCTGCGCACCACAAGTTCCGCTGGCCGGCCAGCAAGCGCTCTTTACGTTGTAGGTCCACCGGTTGGGACAAGAAGCGGATCGGGTCGTTGGTTTCTCTTTCGAGTGCATAGATGAAGTATTGCCAAAGCTGCGGGGCGACACCTTGCAGCAGCTCGCGATGCGGCGCTCTCCAAAACGATGCGTGGCCGCGGTTCTGCCACAGCCCACCGTCAAAGCACGGTACCCACCACACCGGCAGGCCCGAACGCATCAGGCCCACATACGCCTGCGGGTCCAAGCTCACGTTGTATTCCTGGAAGCTGGGCTCCGATGCCTCGCCAATGAAGGCCAACACGCGCCCGATCTTCTTTCGACACAGCTCCGGCTCGCGGTTAAACGCCGCCACCAAATCCCGCACGCTGCCCAGCGTTGCCACCATCACCTGGCCGGTGGCGGCTCGCAGACTGTCCAAGATCAGTTTCACCCCGGCTTGAAATTCAGTCGGCTGGTCCAAGGCCGGATCGGTCGGATGCTTCAATGGATGCGCCAGCCCGATGGCCCACGGGATGGCGCGGCCGGTGCAATGGTTCAGTTGACTGAGCGGGATAGCCCCAGGTCGGCGCAGTTGTTTGAGGCCTTGGTCCAAAATGATGGCCTTCAGCTCGACTTGGCGCAGCGCAAAGACCGTAGCTAAGTCAAAATGGTCGTCTGGATCATCGGGCGGGTGGAACAGGTCCGTGCAGTAAATCACAGGCACGGCGGCCGTGGCGCTGAGCAGGCTCCAGACCAGCCCTGCAGTGCCAACGGCTACTCGCACCACTTGAGGCTTCACCAGCATATCGGCCTCGCATGTTTAGCCAACTCCCGCAAGTCGCGCCAAGCCCGGACGTCGCCCGGGTCAGTTCGCTCGGCCCAGGGACGTTGGATCGGCTACGCCGGCTTTGCCCCAAGGCCACAGGCCGCTGTCATAGCCATCCGGTTTGAATCGGCCAACCTTAGGCCGCGTCAGTCTAAGCCGACCGACCGAAGCTTAATGTTGACTTTGGCAGGTCGGGTTTCGATAACCGAACCATGACAGACATGAATCGCATTTCACGTCGCCAATTCCTGCGCACGTCGCGTCGAGGCTTTTTGTTGGCCGCCGGAGCGGGTGTGTGGCTACCGAACCTGTTTCTGAATCGGACCAAAGCTGCTACAGGTGAAAATCCCAGCGAGTTCATTCGTGTGGGCGTGATCGGCTGTGGCGGGCAGGGCCTGTCGAACATCGGTGCCATTCGCAAACACGTGATTGCCGTGTGTGACGTGGACAAGAACCACTTAGCCGCCGCCAAGGCCCGCGTCGAGAAGGACAATCCAGGCCGCACGGTGTCTGCCTACGGGGATTATCGGCGGCTACTTGAAAACAAGGATGTGGACGCGGTGCTGATCGCCACCCCCGATCATTGGCATACCCTGCCCGCAGTGGAAGCGTGCATGGCTGGCAAGGACGTTTATTGTGAAAAGCCCCTCACCTTGACCATCCAGGAAGGCCTGGTGTTGGTGCGGGCTGTGCGCCGCTACAAGCGCGTCTTCCAAACCGGCAGCCAACAACGGTCCGACCCGCGCTTCCGCAAAGCCTGCGAATACGTCCGGTCCGGGCGCCTGGGCAAAATCAAGACCGTGCGGGTCGGTCTGCCCGGAGTCAACTATGTGGACTACCTCAAGCGTCAAGGCCTGCCACTGAGGGTCCCCGACAGCGACCCGCCGCCGGAGCTGGACTACGACATGTGGCTGGGGCCAGCGCCGTGGCGGCCCTACAACAAATACCGGGTCCATTACTTGTTCCGGTTCTTCTGGGACTATTCCGGCGGGCAAATGACCAACTGGGGCGCGCATCACCTGGACATTGCGCAATGGGCGTTGGGCATGGACGACAGTGGCCCGGTCACTATCGAGGCCACCGCCGAATACGATCCGGACAAGCTGTACGAAGTGCCCAAGAACTTCCACGTCACTTACACCTACGCCGACGGCACAGTGGTCGAGTGCGACAGCGGCTATGGCCGTTACCGCATGGGCGTGCTGTTCGAAGGCGAGAAAGGCACTATCTACGTCAACCGCGGCGCCCTCGAGTCTAACCCGGAGGAAATCCTGGAGGAGCCCCTCAAAGAGACCGACGTGCACCTCTACGAAAGCAAGAATCACCACCAGAACTGGCTGGACTGCATCAAGACTCGCAAGGACCCCATTTGCACCGCCGAAATTGGACACCGGTCCGCCACCGTTTGTCATCTGGGCATCATTGCCATCCGCACCGGCCGAAAGATCCGCTGGGACCCAGCCCGCCAGGAAATCGTCGGGGACGCCGAGGCTGCCCGCTGGGTCAGCAAGCCCTATCGGGCCCCGTGGAAGTTACCGGCGGTCTGAGCCGAGCTTTTCAGGTCGGAGCCAGCCAGACCTCAGATGCCGAGCGCACGGGGCGCATGCGGTGGGCGCAGCTTCCGCGTGTCGAGCTCAAGCAAGCTTCCGCATCCCAGGGTGCATCTGGCGGCAGAACGCCGGGGCCAGCACTTGCATTGCCCAAGCTTTATGTCAAAGTCGGACAAGGTTGATGACTGCGGTCAACAGTAGCGCAGCCCGCGCCGCCAGCCGCCTGCGCCCGGGCAGGCTGGCGAAGGTGCGCTCGGCTGCCGGGCGCTGGGCCGGCCTGGGCCGGTCTGGTCGGCGGCGGCGTCACTGGCGTGCGTTGACTGGCCGGTGGATACGGACGTTTTTGGGTGCATGGTTGGCGGTGGGGTTAGCAGTTGGCTTGACGTCTTGCGGCCGGCGCGACGCCCCTTCGGGCCAAACCCAGCCGCAGCGGCCCAAGCCGCGTCCACCCGGTGCTGCTTCTAAGCCTGCTTCGGGAGCCAGCCCCACGCCCGGGGTGGTGTACCTGAAGGACGTGGTGACCAATGTGCCTTGGTGCATTCAGGTGGCCAAGATCGATCGCACTCGACCCGATTTAGAGCTGCACACCATGCTGGCTTGGGGCCGGATTGCCGGCTTGGCGACGCTTAGCGACCAGGTAGCTCTGGTGCCGCCGGAATGGGGCCGCCCGGTGGTAGCCCTCAACGGCGATTTCTACGTGGTGGACCCGAAACACCCTTACGTGGGCGACCCGCGCGGCCTGCAGATCATGGACGGTGAATTGGTCAGTGGGCCTACTGACCAAGACAGTTTCTGGCTTGACCCAGCGGGTCGGGCTCAAGTGGGCCACGTGCAAGCGCGCTTTGAAGTGCGGTGGCCGGACGGGACCACCAGCCCATTCGGGTTGAATGAGGAGCGGCCACCCGCCGGTGTGGTGCTTTACACCCCGCGCATGGGCGTCTCGACTCGCACCCCGGCGGCGGGCTTGGAGTTTGTGCTGGAACCGGCCGGGACCGGGCCGTGGCTGCCGCTGCAAGCCGGCCAGCAATACACTGCCCGAGTGCGTGAGCTGCGCCGCTCGTGCGACACGCCCTTGGTAGGCGACGTTATGGTGCTATCGGTGGGGCCGCAGCTCTTGGCGACAAACCGCGCAGTGGCCGCAGTGCAAGTCGGCTCGATCCTGAGGTTGTCCACCGCCACCGAGCCTGACCTACGCGGTGTGCGGGTGGCCATCAGCGGCGGCTCCGTGTTGCTGCGGGACGGCCACCGAGCTCCGCTTGAGGTGCCCCACACTCTAGACTACAGGTTTCGTTCGGTGTTCGAGCGACACCCCCGTTCGGCTGTTGGCGCCAATGGCCAGTTCATTTTCTTGGTGCAAGTGGACGGCCGCCAGCCGCGGCTGTCGATGGGCATGACGTTAAAGGAGCTAGCCGAATACATGCTGAAGCTTGGGTGTAAGCTGGCCTTGAACTTGGACGGTGGCGCCTCATCGACCTTCTGGCTGGAGGGCCAGGTGCTCAACAGCCCCTGCCACGGCCGTGAGCGCGAGATCGCCAACGGTTTGGTGGTCGTTCAGAAATCCTTGGCGCAGGTCCAGTCCGACGCCGACCGACGTCGGCGGGGTGGCTGAGTTACACCCCATGCGCCCTGAGGTCCCGAACCCCGTGGGCTGGACTTTGGCCCAAGGCCACAGCAGGAGCCGCTGCATCGGCCTGAAGACTCGTTTCGGGGCAAGCGTCAGATTCCATGTTGCCTGGTCCACAGAACTCCAGAACAGCAAACCGGCTGGAGGCCAAGTTGCGGCCTGGTAACAAACTAAATGATCATGGTGTGAGACAGGCCCAGACCACAATGGCTAGTTGGGCAGGAGGCTTTTATCGCCGACCCGTCCGGGCCCTGATCGGGTTGAGCTGTGGGGCTGCACTCTTGGTGCTAGCTCATGACTCGGCCCCGATGGGCTCGACAGCGAAAGGCGCGCCAGGCCATAAGCCCAGCGCGGGTCTGGCCTACTTCAACGATCGGGTCCCCGACAAGCCTTGGTCCATCCATGTGTTGAAGGTGGACCGATCGCATCCGGGCTATGAATTGCATTCGACCCTGCCCGGTGGCCGATCCATCGGCTTGGCCACGCTCACGGAGCAAATCCGGTCTCTGCCCCCGGGTTTGGGTCAGCCTGTCGCCGCCATTAACGGTGACTTTTGGAAAAACACCAAGCCCTACGAGGGCGATCCCATGGGCTTACAAATCGCGCAGGGCGAATTGGTCAGTGGCCCCGATCCGGACCGCGCCTGCCTGTGGGTGGATGCTCGGGGCCAACTGCAGTTAGGGGTGGTCGTGCCCCAGTTCAAGGTCCTCTGGCCCGATGGTCGCACGACGGCCTTTGGACTCAACGAAGAACGACCGTCCGACAGCGTGGTGCTCTACAGCTCAGCCATCGGCCCCAGCACACGGACCTTGCGCGGGCGCGAGCTGATCTTGGAACAGGACGGCACCAATAGTTGGTTACCGTTGCGGATCGGCTGCAAGTTGTCGGCTCGCGTGGCGCGGGTGCACGAAGGGGGCGACGCGCCAATCGGGACCAACCAGCTTGTGCTGTCGATCGGGCCAGCCGCCACCGCCACCGTGCCCGCGGTCCAGCCTGGCGCAGTGCTGACACTATGCACCGACACCACCCCGACACTGACTGGAGCTGTCACGGCGCTGGGCGGCGGCCCCAAGCTGATCCATCAAGGGCAGCCGGGCACGTTCAAAGGGCTGCAGACCCGGCACCCACGCACCGCAGTGGGTTGGAACGATCACTACCTGTTTTTTGTCGAGGTGGATGGCCGCCAACGCAGCTTGTCAGTGGGTATGACGCTGCCGGAATTGACCGATTACCTGCTGAAGCTGGGCTGCCGCGAGGCCCTGAACTTGGATGGCGGCGCCTCCTCCACTTTTTGGATCCTGGGTCAGGTCATGAACAGCCCTTCGGCCGGTCGGCTCCGGCCGATGTGTAACGCGCTGGTGTTGGTGCGCAAACCCACTTCAGGCAACCTCAGTGGCAGCTTGCCCACCGCACGCAATCGGTGAGGCCGCTTGGCACGCGGTGGCGCTGTGGGCATTACTTGAACTCGATGCTGATGCGGCGTCGCTCCAACAAGGTGCCTTCGGCCGCATACAGATTTACTAACGCCTGATTGTAGTCGGCCAAGGCCCGAATTTCGGCTGAGCGTGCGGCGGTCAAGTCCCGCTGCAGCCGCAACACCTCGAAGCTGGTGCTCTTGCCGGCATCCAGCTTCTTTTGCTCGGCGTCCAAGGCTGCCTCAGCATACAGACGCGCCTCGCGCGTGGCGGACACCCGCTGCAAAGCGCTCTCGGCCTGCGAAATGGCGTCATCGACTTCTACCCGCACCGACTGTTCCAGTTGTCGCACCTGAAGCTCGATCTGTTTGAGGGTGGCCTTGGCCTGCTGATACCGATTCCGTTCAGCGCGCAGGCTTAGCGGAAAGCTGAGCACCGCACCGATACTGTGCCGGGGATTGTTCTGGTTCAAAATCCCGTCCCAAGCGCCGCCCAACGACGGCTCATACAGCCGGGCGTAGCCCACCAATCGGCTGGTGGCAGGGTCGTGAACCGGGTTGCGAGAAATGCTCAGAGTGTCCACCCCACTAATCCCATAGCTGCCCACGATGTCCAGCGACGGAAAGAGCTGGTTGAAGTTCAGCCGCACGATCAGCCCCTGCTTTTCCAGTTCGGCTCGCACCATCCGCAGGTCGGGCCGCTTGGTCACAGCCTCGACCCAGCTTTCTCTCAAATCGAACACTTGGGGCACGGCCACCAAGCTGTCGGTGGGCTCGATGCCCTGGCCGTACCAGCTCTCGTAATGGTCGGTGATCAGGTTCTTGAGCAGGTTTTCCTGGAAGGCCACTTGGCGTCGGGCGGCCAGCAAATCGGCTAGGCTAGTGGCGGCCTGGGCTTCGGCCTGCTTCTCGTCCAAGGGCGCCAGCACACCGACGCGCACCTTTTCTCTGTTTTGTGCCAGCAGTGCCTGGGCTAGCTCCAAGGCCTTTTCTTGGACCTTGACCAGCTCCCGGGCATAAATCAGCTCGTAATAGTTGCGGATCACGTCGCGGATCACCAACCGCACCTGGTTTTCGAACTCCAGTTCCGAAATCTTGAGGTCTTTCTTGGCCACTTGAATCGCCGTCCGCCCAGAGTCGGTCCAGAAATTCTTCAGCAACGGCTGCGTTAAGGTCAGGCGCGTAGAAGCTTCGTAAGTCTCGAACGGCCGCAATAGAGGTATCCCCGCATACACCGTGGAGGCGTCTCCAGATTGGTGCCGCGTGGTGGTCGCAATGTCATACCGCAGCCCGCTAGGCAACGTGCCGCTCAGTTGGCTATTGAGCCGGCGGGTCCGCGCGGTGGCAGACGGTAATTCGCCAATCGCCGGATCATAGTAACCGGAGGTGGTGGCTTCCGTCTCGGTTGCGTCCACTGAAATGACTGGATCGTAATAGCCATAGCTGCCCGCTACCTGGTATTGGAACCGGATGGGATTCCAGCGTTGGATTTGGAGGGTGAAATTGTGTTGCAAAGCTAGTCGAATGCACTCCTCCAGCGATAACGGGCGCAGGGGCCGCTGATCCGGTGGCGGCACACCCAACGCATTGGTCGAGATGGAGCTGACTGGCGTTTGACCCAACACCGCGAATCCAACGCCCAGGTGACCCACCACAAAGCTGACCGTCTGCCAGATTGTCGTAAATCGCATGGCCGGTCAGTCTGGGACATTACTTTGGGCCCGTCAACACACCTTGCAGGCCGAACCCGGCGCTGGGGGCGTTGCACTTCCCAGCACGCGACGCTGTAGGCCAAAGCCCGTTCGCCCGCCGCTAGGTGGCTACTCCTAGAAGTCGCCTCCCTCTGGAAGCGGCGTTAGGTGCCAGGTGACCTCGCCGGTGAGCAGCCGGCCGGGCCTTTATGTTCCCGAGCTGATTGGTCCGCGGCCATCGTGCTCCCCTCACAGTTTTGGCCCGGGGTTGGGGTTGCGGCTTGGTGGCCGGCTGCAGGGCCGGTGCGTTTGGGGGCGGTGTAGGTGCGCCCCTTCCACTGGGCACGTTGGCCCTGCCAATGACGGATCGCAGAGCTCCAAGTCATCAACACATACAGCGTCGCCACCACCGGCAACGCCAGTGCCCACGCCACCGTCAGCCCATAATAGCGCAGCATCGGCACATACGAACACATCATCGCCCCCAGACCCACTGCACCCATAGCCCGCACCGTTCCCGGTCCCGCCGCTATCCCATACCAAGGCGCCCAAAAGGCCCAAAGCATCAACACAGTCACGCCCACCAGACGCCACACCGAATACTTCAACTGCGTAAACGCAGTTCGGGCCACCATGTCCCATAGCCCAGCCAAGCCAACATATGCTCGGTGACTGCGCACGCCGTGGCTCAAACCAATCCACGTTCGACCTCCGGCGTCTTTGATGCGCTGCGCCAGGGCGCAGTCATCGATCAATGCGTCACGCAGCATGCCAAAGGCACCTACCCGCCGCAGCATCGCGGTCTTGACCAGCAGGCAGCCGCCAGCCGCTACACCCAACCGCCGGCGTGGGTCATTGCCCAACGCAAAGGGGTATAACAGCTTGAAAAAGTAAACAAAGGCCGGCAGCAGGAGCTTTTCCCAAAAGGTCTTCATCCGCAGTGTCGCCATGATCGATACCAGATCCAGTTGCTCGGCTTCCAGCTTCCGCTTCAACGCGGCCATCATGCCCGGAGCCAGCTCGATATCGGCGTCCAGCAGCAGCACCAAAGGCGTGGTGACGCAGCGCAGTCCCTGCTCCAAAGCCCACACCTTGCCCGTCCAGCCCGGCGGTAACGGTTGGCCCGATACCACCTGCAATGGACCGTGGAAGTTGGCCCGAGCCACCTGTGCGGTGCCATCGACCGACTGGTCGTCCACCACGATCACCGGCATGGCACTACCTTGGCCGGCCAGCGCTTGGAGAGTGCGCCCCAGGTACGCCGCCTCATTCCGAGCCGGGATTAGCACTGTGATGTGCGACAAGTCCTGCGCCGGCAATGGCTCGGCGGGCTCCAACCGTTGGCGCGTGCTCCACGGCCGCCACGGCAATAGCCACAGCCCCACCCAGCCCACCGCCGTAATCAACACGACCCAGTCCATCTGCTTGGCTGCGCATCCTAACCGAAAAACCGTCGCCTGAAAACCCGACATAGGCCCAACCTGCCCAGCCCCTGGGCACCGCCTCCGTCAAACCGGCACAGTCCAGACGCATCCGCAGGTGGCAATCAGACCCTGACGCTTGGTCTGGGTGAAGCTCGCTTCGAATCCGACTGGCGCTGATGCCGTCTTGGCAAATGTATGACTCGACCACATAGCGCCGCGGTGACCGGTGAACCATTCAAGACCCGGGCTGGAGTCTGCGCCCAGTCGCGCCGCGCATTTCTCCGGACCTTGACCGTAGCGGGCTTGAGCGTGCCGTGGGTCTGGCCGGCTGGCCTGCGCGCTGCGCCCAACAGCAAGTTGAACCATGCCTGCATTGGTGTGGGCGGCATGGGCGCGGTGGACCTGCAGAACTTCAAGTCGCATCCCAAAGTCCAAATTGTGGCCTTGTGCGACGTGGACCGGAACGCCTTGCAAGCCGCAGCCAAACTAGTGCCCGACGCGCGGCTCTACACCGACTGGCGCCAGTTGCTCAGCAGCGAAAGCGACCGGATCGATTCGGTCAATGTGACTGTGCCGGACCACATGCACTTTGCCATTGCCTACAGCGCGATCGAGCGAGGCAAACATGTCTATTGCCAAAAGCCCATGTGCCACGATGTGGCCGAGGTGCGAGTGCTGGCCCAAGCGGCGGCCAAACGGCGCGTGGTCACCCAACTGGGCACCCAGGGCGCCTCGACCGCAGGCGAACGCACCGCTGTCCAGCTCTTGGCCTCGGGCGTCATTGGCAAGATCCAGCACGCTTACCTGTGCTCGAATCGCCCGGGTGCCATCGAGGCTTATCGCCTGCCCGGACCGCGCCCGCCTCGAGGCCAACCGCCTCCACCGCATCTAAACTGGGATTTGTGGATCGGCACCGCGCCGATGCGGCCGTTTGTGCCGGACATCTACCACCCGGTCAAGTGGCGCGCGTGGCAGGATTTCGGCACCGGTTGGTCGGGCGACATCGGTTGCCACATCTTTCATGTCATGTGGAAAGGCTTGGGCTTGACGGCGCCGCGGTCGGTCCGGGCGCGCGTGCAGGAGTCCTGGAAAAATTCGCCAGCGCGCCGAGCCGATACCTGGCCCCAAAGCGATCACATCACCTGGATTTTCCCTGGCAACAATCTCATCGAAGGCCGGTTCCTAACCGTGGAATGGTTTGATGGCGAGTTTTACCCGCCTCAACACATCCGCGCCCTCTACACCGAAGCGGAGTATCCGCCTGAATCGGCCATGTTGGTGGGCACGCAAGGTGCCATGCTCACCGCGCACGGGCGTAGCCCGGTGCTGTTGCCCGCCGACAAGTTCCGGAATTTCAAGATCGATATGCTCCCCGGCCGGAATCATTACCATGATTTTGCTGACGCATGCCTCGACGGACACAAGACTGAGTCGCCTTTTGACCTGGCCGGGCCGATGACCGAAGCGGTGCTGCTGGGCACGGTGGCAATCCGGTTGCCCGACGAAGAGCTGGAATGGGATGCTGCCCAACTGAAGTTTACCAACTCACCCCAGGCCACGGCTCTGCTCCGCCGCACCTATCGCGAGGGCTGGCATCTGGCTGGATTTTAGCCGACGGATGATATGCGCCTGGCACTCGGTCGGTCAGCTTGCTTCCCCTGAGCCGGCACCGGTGCAGGCCGGCCGCCAGTTGCACTTGCACAGGCCGGCAAGCTAGCGTCCAATAGGGCCTGACGACCAATGCGCTGTTGACACTGACCAACCAGTCATCCAAAGACCATGAACTCACTTGACCTGAATCGCCGTCAATTCCTACTGACCGCTGCCAAGGCCACCGTGGCCGTCGGCGTGCTGGCGCCCAAGCGTATTGGCGCCCAAGCGCAGCCAGCTCCAAGCCAATCGGTTCGTTTGGGTGGCCCCAGCTTTGCCCACGCGGACGATCCGGAACAATTGGCTCGGGCACATCGTCAACTGGGCTATCGAGCAGCCTACTGCCCGAATGTGGCGGTGAAGGACACCGACCGCATCCGGGCCTTGGCCGAGGCTTTTGCCAAGCACGATGTGGTGATAGCTGAAGTGGGGCGGTGGGTGAACCTGCTGGATGCTGACCCTGAGAAACGGCGGAAGAATCTCGAGTTTGTCACCGAAGGCCTGGCGTTAGCCGAAGCCATCGGCGCCCGCTGCTGCGTGGACATCGCCGGCTCGTTTAACCCCAAGGTCTGGTACGGACCGCACCCGGACAACCTGTCGCAGAAATTCTTCGATGCAGCGGTGGAAAACGCTCGCAAGATCATCGACGCCGTCAAACCCAAGCGCACCAAGTTCTGCTACGAGATGATGGGCTGGGCGCTGCCCGACAGCCCAGACGCTTACCTGAAGCTGATCAAAGCTGTGGACCGACCTGCATTTGCCGTTCATTTGGACCCGTGCAATCTCATCAATTCGCCCCAGCGATTCTATCGCAACACCGACTTGCTCAACGAGTGTTTTGACAAGCTGGGTCCCTGGATCGTCAGTTGCCACGCCAAAGACCTGGCGTGGGAAGTCGAAATGAACATCCATTTCCGCGAAGTCCGGCCTGGGTTGGGCGAGCTGGACTACGCCACCTACCTCAAACGCCTGGCTGCCCTGCCGCACCAGCCACCGCTGATGCTCGAACACCTGGGCTCAGCGGCCGAATATGCCCAAGCAGCCCAACACATCCGCTCGGTAGGCCAGCGCCTGGGGATCCAGTTCGACTAAGGCCTGCCGTAGCCATGCTCAGGCCCTACAGCCTCGCGTGCCTGTGGCTGCTGGCTGCGGTGAGTTGGGCCTTGGCCCATGCCGCTGCTGCCAGCCCAGCCGTGTGGCCCCAGTTCCGTGGCCCAGGCGGCTCCGGCATCAGCCCAGGCGGCCCTTGGCCTACCCATTTCGGCCCTCGATCGAACCTGGTTTGGAAAGTGCCGGTGCCCTCAGGCCATTCCTCGCCCTGCATTTGGGGCGAGCGCATTTTCCTGACCGGGTTCGAAAGCAACCGGCTAGTGACGTTGGCTCTGGACCGCCGCAACGGCCGGCTGCTTTGGCGTCGCGAGCTGGAGCCGGTCAAACTCGAACGCGGCGCGCCCTTGGGTAGCCCGGCTACTGCCACCCCAGCCACCGACGGCCAGCATCTGGCCGTGTACTTCGGCAGCTTCGGTCTGGCCTGCTACAGCTTCGAAGGAGCTGAACTGTGGCGCAAGCCGCTGCCGCCGCCCATCACTCAACATGGCCCGGGCACATCGCCCGTGTTGGCTGGCCACCGCCTCATCCTGCAATGCGATCAAGACATGGACTCGTACTTACTGGCTGTGGACGTGCGCACTGGCCAGACACTGTGGCGCACGGACCGACCCGGCTTTCGCCGGGGTTTTTCGACCCCACTGCCTTGGCCCGCTACCGCGCCCGAGCTGGTGGTTGCAGCCGGCACATTGCGCCTGATTGCCTACGACCTGCGCCAGGGCACCGTGCGGTGGTGGGTCCGAGGGTTACCCAATGAGATGGTGGCTTCACCCATCGCAGGCGAAGACCTCATCTTCGTGGCCGGCTGGACCCACGGCGCCGGAGTGAGCCGATTGCCATCCTTCACCCAGTTGCTCCAGGCTGGCGACCGCAATGCTGACGGGCAACTCAGTCAAGCCGAGGCCACAGGCCCAGCCCGAGCGCACTTTGGTTATATCGATGCGGATAAAGACGGCCTCATCACACGCGCTGAATACGAGGCCATCGCCGCCATCTTCAACGCGTCGCAAAACGTCTGCCTGGCCATCCGGCCTGGCGGCCAGGGGGATGTGACCGAATCGATGGTGGTCTGGAAACAGACGCGCGGCTTGCCGTATGTGCCCACGCCGCTGTGCTACGAGGGCCGAGTTTATTTGGTCAAAAACGGTGGGTTAGCTTCCTGTTTCGACGCGCGCACTGGCCAAGTGCATTACTTGGAAGAGCGACTCGGTGCCCTGGGCGACTACTACGCCTCGCCGGTAGCCGGGGCTGGCAAACTCTGCGCCGTGTCCCACCAAGGTGTGGCGGTCGTGTTCGAGGCAGGCGACACACTCCGAGTACTGGCGCGCAATCCGCTCGGCGAACAGGTCCTGGCCACGCCTGCCATTGTGGACGGTACACTTTACATCCGCTCCAAAACCAGCCTCTGGGCGTTTACCGAATCGGCCGCTCGATGAGCCCGCCGGGCACCTCTGCCCCAACGCCTGAACCACCCCGGTGCCTCCAGCCCAGTGCAACTTGGCGGCGAGGCGGCTTTTGCGGCTGCGTTTTTACCGCATGTAGTCTTCCTTGCGGATGTTGTAGGCGGCGATCTTGTTGTAAAGGGTCTGGCGGCCAATGCCCAGGCGCCGGGCAGCCTCCTGCTTCACCCCGCGGGTCTCACGCAGAATCTCGATGATCTTGGCCCGTTCCATCGCCTCGATCAGGGTCAAATTGGCCACCGCAGGGTCTGCGCCCGGAGAGACGTCGTTGATGGACAGGTCCTGCACATCCACCATCTTGCCGTCGCACAACAGCACAGCCCGCTGCACCTCGTTTTGGAGCTGGCGCACGTTGCCCGGCCAATCGTACCGCCGGAGCCGCTCGGCCGCCGCTTCCGTAAAATCAATCAAAGGCCGGCCGGCCTGGGCGGCAAACCGCTTCAGAAACGCCCGGGCCAACGGCATGATGTCATCCCGACGCTCGCGCAGGGGCGGGATGTAGATCGAGATGGCGCTGATGCGGTAGTAAAGGTCCTCGCGCAGTTTGCCTTCTCGGATGGCCTCTTCGATGTTTCGGTTGGTGGCGGCCAAGATCCGGCAATCGATCTTGTAGCTGGTGCGCCCGCCCACCGGCCGCACCTCCTTTTCCTGCAGCACCCGCAGCAGCTTGCTCTGGGTATCGACCGGCATCTCGGAAATCTCGTCCAGCAACAACGTGCCGCCTTCAGCCTGACGAAACAACCCCTCGCGGTCGCCAGTGGCGCCCGTGAAAGAGCCGCGCACCGAACCGAACAGCTCGCTTTCGATCAATTCACGCGGCAACGCAGCGCAGTTGATCTTGATGAAGGGCCCCTTGCTGCGCGGGCTCAAGGTGTGGATCAGATCGGCCACCACTTCCTTGCCGGTGCCACTTTCACCATGGATCAGCACCGACACGTCGCTGGGAGCAATCCGCTCCACGGTGCGCAACACCGCTTTCATGGCCGCCGAGTGGAACACCGGCGAGCCTTCGCCACTCATCCGCTTGATCGCCTCCAGCAGCTTCTTGTTTTCCAGACTCTGCTGTTTGCGTTCGATGGCGCGCTCGACCAGGTTATAGATGCCCTCGTTGTGCGGCTTGGTTTGGAAATGGAATGCGCCCCGCTTGGTCGCTTCGACCGCGTCCTCCAGCGTCGCGTAGCCGGTCAACACAATCGCCTCGGTGTCCGGCCAGCGCCGCTTCAACATCGGCAACAAATCCAGCCCGTCCGCATCCGGCAGTTTCAGGTCCAACAACGCTACATCCGGCTGTGGACCGTCCAAGGCCGCCTTGAAGCTGGCGGCGTTCGACGCCTCCAGCACTTCAAAGCCCCGGGCTTGGAAGTTCTCCCGCAACAGCGCGCGGAAGTCCTCCTCATCGTCCACCAAAAGGACCGTATGCTTCATACCGTTACACGCCGATGGCCGCTGATGCACGCACGCACGAAATGCACAAACAGTTGCCGATGCGCTTCATGCCGCGCATAAAGCCGCTCGGGGTGAAACTGCACTGCCAGCAAAAACGGCGCCCAGCGCCGCTCAGCCGGAGCCAGCTCCAGCCCTTCGACTATTCCATCTCTACTAACGGCAACCGCTTGCAAAGGTTTAGCGATTCTGGCCACGGCTTGATGATGGGTGCTGTTGACCTCAAGCCGTTGTCTGCCCAGGATCTGAGCAAGCAGCGAGCCAGCCTGCACGCTCACCTGATGCACAATCCGATCCTTTCGGTCGTGCCGGGCGTGGTTCAGCGCCCCGGGCACCTGTCGCGCAATGTCTATCAGCAGCGTCCCGCCTAGAGCCACGTTCAGGATTTGCTGGCCCCTGCAGATGGCCAGTAACGGTTTGCCTTGCCGAAATACCTCCTCGATCACCAGCAGTTCGAATTGGTCCCGCTCCCGATCCACGCCCTGCACGGTGGCTGCCAACTCGGGCGCAATCCGCCCCGCATACAGCTTCGGGTCCACATCGTCTCCGCCGGTCAACAATACCCCATCACTTCGGCTCACCGCCTCAGCCACAGCCGCTCGATCTGGCCTGCAGCCGAACACCCACGGCATGCCACCTGCCGCCCGCACCGCCAACTCATATGCCGCCCATGGGCGGACAGATCGATTGGTTCGTTGAGCCCTTCGGGCCTTTGGACTTGCTGAAATCAGAATCAGGGGCGCCTCGTTCATGCCCATAACCCATCGCCATCGGATCAGCCCATTGCCATCTTCAGCGCCGCGTCACCGGCCTCCGCCGTCAGAAGCTCGAACCCTGCCACCAGTTCAGCCAGGCTGACGACGGGCTCGATTCGACGCTCACCGACCGGCCCGCTTGTCCGCCGGCACTTCCGCACGCCCAAGAAGCCCAGACCGCTAACGCACCGTCCGCCGGTGCATCGAGCTGACCGGTCGGACTGCCTCGTCTGTGGCTCCACACCGCACAAGCCATCACCGCGCCAAACCGTAACCGGCCCTGGCTTGCCCCGCCAGCCTCGCGGCTTTGCCAAGCACCTGCGCAGCCAAACCGATCGCCATCCCCGCCAAGGGCACCGTGCGGACCAGCGGCGCTGAACTGACCGGCTACCATGGCATCCTTCGAACCGCTGAAAAACGCCGAAAATGCCAAGGAGTATCTGGTCCCTCCGTCTCTGCGCTCTTGGTGCCTCTGCGGTCGATTGACCCATGCCCCGGTTACCCAACGCGGCGCAATGTGCTGATCCGCCAAATCCGAAGCAGCAAATCCCAAATCCGAAACAGATTCAAAGGCCCAAAAGACTGAAAATCCCAAACGGCTGCACGGCTGGACGCTACAGCCGTGCCGTGCGCAGCACAGTGCACCGGTTTGGGCTTGGGGTCCGATGGCCATGGGGAGCACCGGCCGCTGGCCGGTCGGTTTCGGCGGCCCGCCGAAACCAGATCCCACATTCAAGCTGCGGATAACCATCAGCCCGCAGACCACGCAGACCACGCAAACACATCTCCAAACACCTCTCTCTGCGCTCATCGCGGCTCTGCGTTCTGAGGCACATCCCAGCCTCATTGATCGTTGACGCGACGGGTCTGACGCTGTATGCGCAGAGTCGGTCTGGGGCCCTGGCCAGTGAAACTGGCCCCTGGGCCAGCAATACCGTGAGCAACGCCTGCGACAGTAGTGGCCAACGACACCGCAGCCTAACGTGGGCTCAGCCCAACGCCTGGTGCGAGACTGTAGTCTGCCGTCCCGAAAGCACGCCGGGATCGCCCAAGCAGCCCAGACGTCTTCACCCCTCAAGTTTTCGGTTCCGATGGGGTGCCACCCCGCGCCAGGTTCGGCATCGTGGTGACGTTCGGCACGTTTTGCCCCGTGAGAGAATTGCCGCTGGTGCGTCCCTGTGTGACCGTCACTGGCGGATGGTGCCGAAAACCTCAGCGCGGTGTGGGCTCCTCTCACGGTTTAAAGGCGGGCTTCTGATGATGACCGATTTCCAGCTTCCGGCTCCCAACTCCGTGCCCTATGCCCCATGCCTCGGGCTCCATGCTGGATGCCCCGTGCCCCATGCTTTTCGGTCCTCGGTCTTCCGTTTTGCGTCTTCGGTCCTCCGTCCTCGGTCCTCTGAGCCCCGTGCTCCATGCCCCAAGCTCCATGCCTGTCGCTCCATGCCCCATGCCCATTACGAATACGGCCCGTTTGGCGAGGCGATTCGCGCCACCGGACCAGCGTCCCGCCTGAACCCGTTTCGCTGGAGCACCAAGTTCACGGATGAGGAAAACGCATTGGTTTACTATGGGTATCGCTACTACAGCCCCGCGCTTGGGAGGTGGATCAGCCAGGATCCGGTCGGAGAGTCTGACGGGAACAACCTGTACGCTGCTCTAATCAACAATCCCCTGACTCGGGCCGACCCATTTGGGCTTTGGACATTCGGCTTCGGTATCCAAGGAATGTTTGAGTTCATAGGCGCGATGGGTATAAGTTTAGGTGTCTATGTTGGTCGAGATTCAAACACTGGCAAATGGAGCTTTGGCGTCTTGTTCGGTCCTATGGCCGGGGCTGGCGGCCCTGCAAGCCTAGGTGCCGGCATTTTCGCACAACTGACGAGCGCAGATAGTGTACACGAGCTGAAGGGTTTGGGTTTTGAGCTGGGTGGCTCCGTTGGAGGAGATCCGGTGAGCATAGGCTGTGACTTCGTGGCTGGGATCGGGCCGGGTGGTTTCAGTTACGCAGGAGGCGAGTTCAGTCTCAGCGCTTCTCTTGGCCTTCTTGTGACAGTTCATGCGCTTGTAACATACACCGCGGGGTGGGATACCGATGGGGGATGGCAATGAGCGGGTGGTTTCCGGTTGTCCTGCTGGGCGTTGTTGCATGCGTTTGGTTGGCCGCGTTGTACCAAAGCCAGAAGCTGTATGATGCATTCGTGGCAAAGTATCCTAGGCAGGCAATCGAGCACATCCCTTTCGCTTTTTCGAGGACTCGCCACCCGGAGAAACTGCTGTTTTCCCTCCGGAGGACATCCATCCCTCTGCTTAGGGCCGACGCGTCCTTGTGGAAACTGAGGCAACGACTTAAGTTCTTGCTCATATTGTCTCTTGTCGTGCCAGTGGCAAGCTTTGTCCTTCTGGCAGGCTACGCGTTTTTCGAAACATTGGCCGGGAATTAAATGAGCCGCCTGGCTACCTGCGGCACCGGCTGGGGCGACACCGGACGGCCCCCCAGCGCCCGGCGAGGCCGACGGCACGGCCTGGGACTACAACGCCTACTCGGGCCTGTTGCTCAACAAGGGCGACGCCCTCCCGCCCGCGAACTACGACTACTACACCAACAAGTAGCTCTACACCCCCATTCGGCGTGGGGCGTTTACGTCACCAACCTCTACACCCTCCAAGGTGACCTGTTCCGCCTCGATTACTCCGATGGCACCCCCTCGGTCACCTTCACCAACTACAACCGCGCTGGCCAGCCGCGCACCGTCATCGACGCCACCGGCCAGCGCACCCTGGTTTACGATCACGCCGGGCGGCTGGTGGCCGAGACCTGGGTTACCGGCCTGTTGGCTGGCATAACCATCACCCACCATTACAATACCGTGGGCCAGCGGGACTTGCTGAAGGTGACCGGCCCCAGCCCCGCCATCCAGCACGACTTTGCCTACGATGCATTTGGACGCCTGGCTAGTGTGGCGGCGGGTAACGTGGTAGCCGAATACGGCTACCTGGCCGGCTCGGATCGGCTGCAGAGCACGGTCTTCAAGCACGACGGCGCCCCGGTGCTGACGACCAGCCGGGGGTGGGAATACGGCCAACGCTTGCAATTCATCCTCAATGCGGTTAACGGTATAACAGTGAGCGCGCACCACTACCTTTACGATGCGGTGCAACGGCGCACGCAGGCCACCTTGGCCGACGGGTCGCGCTGGCGCTACCAATACAACGACCGAGACGAAGTGGTCAGCGGCAAACGGTTCTGGGTGGACTGGACGCCGGTGGGCGGCCAGCAGTTTGAGTATGCCTACGACAACATCGGCAATCGGCTGGTGGCCAGCAGCGGTGGAGACGCCC